>PPYE01501640.1_pt1 | contig 140048 bp, 118 predicted proteins | sample 1559881 | NCBI WGS metagenome assembly PPYE01 (sample SAMN08240022, study PRJNA423297) | Human gut metagenome, whole genome shotgun sequencing project.
AGTTCTAAGAGAACTTGGTTGATCTGTTTATATATCCATTCCAAAGGGATTTGAAAGATATGTGTCATTTCTCAAATTAACTATATACACGAGGTTTGATCACTATTTACAAGTAAAAGTTCCATCCAGATTTAGAAAACCAGAAACAATTTCTTATCCTTTTCTGAATATAAAACCAATATTTATTTACTATCTACGAAAAAGAGTCGGTAGATTTCTACCGAAACAAGATATTACAAATGTCATATACAAACCAAGCCTTATATGATAACTGCGGTGGCAGTCGAAATAAAAAGAAAAGCAAATAAAACGGGGAACGAAGCACCGGGCTCCGGACATCGAAGCACCGGGATAAAAATACCGGAAAGCCGGGCTTCAGGAAGCAGAGAACCGGACTTTGGAATGGCGCTAAAAAACAAAGACCGCTCCGGTTTACACCGGAAACGGCCTTTATCCACTCTATAACAATACAACTTTTAAAACGTTATGCCGGTTCTTCACATCTTTCTACATAAGCCAAAGCATCACCTTTATTGACCAAAGCACCTTGCTTGGCACATACCTCAATGATGCGTCCACTAAAATTAGCCAATACTCTATCATAAGTGTTCCATGGAGTGGCAATATAACAAAATACATCATCCGGTTCATATTTATGCCCTACTTCCGGAGGCATGGAAGGCGATTCAACATCTATTTCCCAGATAATCCTACCCTTTTCCATCGCAGTGATTGGCTCTGCCTTGGCACGCTTCATCCTTTTCACATCTTCTTCTGAGAAACCTTGTTTGGCCAATGCCGCATCCTTGGCACGTTGCAGGTCTTCCTCAAACCTCTTCTTGGCTACTCCCGATTTATAGTCACGATACTGCCTGTCATGCATGGCCAGTTCAAACAGTTCTTCATCATCGGGTCCGAACTCCCAACCATTCTCCTGCATCTCTTTACGATATTCATCAAGCTGGTCGGGATAGTTCTTCTGCGGATCTTCATCTGTAAATTGGTACCCCTTCTCTTTGGCCAATGCTACAATTTCCGGATCCAACGGACCGGGTAAACGACCGCTTTTACCCAGAATCATCCCCCAGGTATTATTGTCTATCATGCTCCAGCGTTCCTCACCTTTCACACGTGCCATTACATTCATTAATGCCACATTTTTCACATACTGGCTGAATGGAGTTACCAGTGGAGGATAACCTAACTTAGGCCATACGTATTCCACTTCATCGAACAACATCACAAGCAGATCGTCAATGCTGAGTTCAGGCTGATTATTACTCTTTAATATCATATTAATACCGGCATGCACACCTTTCAAATCGGCCATCATAGACCCCATCATTCCTCCGGGCAAGCCACATTTCAGCAATAAGGAAGACATATGTTTGTTGGTCGGGTCCATAAAGTAACCAAGGAAATCATCGATGAACTCCTGTGTCATGGCACGCGCCTTCATATAGGCTTTCATATTAATTTCAGGTACACGAAAACCGGCATCTTTCAACATGGCCTGTACAGAGATCACGTCCGGATGAACTTTTCCCCAGGACATAGGTTCCATGGCTACATCAATAATATCAGCACCATTCTCACAAACTTCAAGAATGGAAGCCATTGACAATCCGGGCCCGCTATGGCCATGATATTGAATCAACACTTCGGGATGACGTTCCTTAATGGCTTTTGTCAATTGTCCTAACATGGCAGGACGTCCGACACCTGCCATATCCTTCAGACAAATCTCGGGAGCACCGGCCTCAATCAGCTTATCAGCAATAGCCGTATAATATTCTACTGTATGTACCGGTGAAAAGGTGATGCACAAAGTTGCCTGCGGAATCATTCCTCCCTCAAGTGCATAGTGTATGGAAGGAATAATATTCCTTACTTCATTCAACCCACAAAAGATACGGGTGATATCTACTCCCTGGGCATGCTTGACTTTGTACATCAACCGACGGACATCGGCAGGAACGGGATACATCCGTAAACCATTCAGTCCCCGGTCAAGCATGTGGGTTTGTATTCCGGCATCATTGAAAGGTTTAGTAAAAGCCCGCACTGCTTTATTGGGGTTTTCACCATACAATAAATTGACTTGCTCGAACGCTCCGCCATTGGTCTCCACACGGGCAAAGCATCCCATTTCAATAATCAAAGGGGCAATTCGCACTAACTGGTCGACACGGGGTTGATACTTACCGGACGACTGCCACATATCCCGATATACGAGACTGAATTTAATTTCCTTTTTCATTGCCGTAAGTTATAAGTGATTTCACATTCATAGGTTAACTTGCTATATTACAAATATAGTGAGATATTTGACATAAAGACAAATCAGACCATCAAAAAGTTCCCATAAAAGATATGTTATATATCATATTGTCACAAAAGTAAAGGAGCAAGGAGGGGGTCCCTCACTTACTCCTTCTTTTGCACAACTAAAAAATTACACTAAATCACTACCTAAAATCAATCTTTTTATTAATGAAAAATACCTAATCAAACAAAGTCCTTCAGTTCCTGTTGCAATCTCTGACGGGTAAAAAAGATACGGCTCTTGACAGTGCCGAGTGGCAATTCTAATTTTTCGGCTATTTCACGGTATTTAAATCCGGAAACATGCATTGAAAATGGAACTTTATATTCTTTGGGCAACGCATTTACTACACGGTGCATTTCTTTCAGGTCATAGGCTCCTTCGGTACTTTCAAAACCGGAGTCCTGCGGAAGATTCAGATGGAAAAGATTATCGGTTTGGTCTACATAAGTTTGATCACGCACAATTTTACGGTAATTATTAATAAAGATGTTGCGCATGATAGTATACATCCAGCCCTTAAAATTAGTGTCTGGCATAAATTTATCTTCATTATCTAATGCTTTTAATGAGGTCTCTTGTAACAGGTCATTTGCTTCTTCGCGATTAGCAGTCAATTTATAAGCGAAGCGGAGCAACTCTTCTTGCACTCCTATTAAATCTTTTCTAAAACTTAAACTTTTCATACGTTGCGGTTTTTAAGCGGTTAATATTTCGTTTCTTTCTCGATATTGCAAGTTTAAGGCTTATTTTAGATTTCAGTAGGGTAATTTTCACCAATCTTTGGGGTAAAAACTATCAAATGATAGTTTTTGGGTGCTATTTGATAGTTTTTGGGTGTTATTTCTTAAAGAGTTAGACAGCTTTTGATAGGTTTGTTTGATAATTAATGTTTTTTATTATGTGCTTTTTGTAAATAGAGACTGAATCACATACCTTTGGATCAAGTTTAATAACGTTAAGAATCAAAAGAATTATGAACTTACTTATCATCCTGGGGATTATAATCATCCTCGCCATTATCATTGCTTCCATGTATAACTCATTGGTAAAATTGAGAAATAATCGCGAAAACGCATTTGCCGACATTGATGTACAACTGAAGCAGCGTCACGACCTTATTCCACAATTGGTAGATACAGTAAAAGGATATGCAGCTCACGAAAAAGAAACACTTGAGCGCGTCATCCAAGCCCGCAACGGAGCTGTCAGTGCCCGGACAATCGATGAAAAAATTACAGCTGAAAATCAACTTAGTTCCGCCCTCGCAGGATTGAAGATTACATTGGAAGCTTATCCGGACCTGAAGGCCAACCAAAACTTCCTTCAGCTACAGGAAGAGATTTCGGACGTAGAAAATAAGCTGGCTGCCGTACGCCGCTACTTTAATTCGGCCACAAAGGAACTGAACAATGCTGTACAGACATTCCCTTCCAACCTGATTGCCAACATGTTTGGCTTTCATAAAGAAATGATGTTCGACTTGGGCACAGAACAACGTGCCAATTTAGAAGAGGCTCCGAAAATAAAATTTTAATCCTCAGGAAAGTAAAGACACATGCAATACGTCGGAATACAGACACAACAGAGCCGGAACAATCTCCGTTCCGGTATCTTACTCATTCTCTTTCCATGCCTGGTGGCGGTATTGACTTACCTGTTCTGCTATCTGCTTATCACTTTTACCGTGGAAGACGATTATGGGCAGTACAATACACTGGCAATGACCAATCAAATGTTTATCAACCTGATTCCTTATATTATAGGAGGTGTTCTGGTTTGGTTTATCATAGCTTACTTTACCAATTCCAGTATTATCAAAGCTGCCACAGGCGCGCGTCCGCTTGAACGTAAAGAGAATAAACGTATCTACAATTTAGTAGAGAATCTCTGTATGTCGCAAGGTATGAAAATGCCCAAAATCAACATTATCGATGATGATTCACTAAACGCATACGCCAGTGGAATCAATGAACAGACCTATACAGTTACCCTATCCAAAGGTATCATTGAAAAGCTTAACGATGAAGAACTCGAAGGAGTCATCGCACATGAACTGACACATATCCGCAATCATGATGTCCGGTTATTGATTATCTCGATTGTATTTGTCGGTATCTTCTCTATGCTGGCACAAATAGCATTGCGTTCCGTCTATTACTCTTCGTGGACACGCAGTAGAAATGATAAGAATAATGGAGCCATACTTATTCTGGTTTTGGCAATGATTGTAGCTGCCATCGGTTATTTCTTCGCCACTTTGATGCGTTTCGCCATCTCACGAAAACGTGAATATATGGCTGATGCAGGTGCAGCAGAAATGACAAAGAACCCGTTGGCGCTGGCCAGTGCTCTAAGAAAAATATCCGCAGATCCCGATATAGAAGCTGTAGAACGCGAGGATGTGGCACAGTTATTCATTCAGCATCCGGGCAAACAAGCCAAAAGTGCCCTGAGCGGATTAAGCGGATTATTCGCCACCCATCCTCCTATCGAAAAGCGAATAGCTATCCTGGAACAATTCTAATAGTGCATGGCCTTTGCTGTACAAGAAAGAACACCAAAGGCCTGTCACTGCAAAATACACAGGTCTACACTACATCAAAAGTAAACAACCGACTATCTATAAAGATGAGTTGTGTAAATCTGTGCAATCTATAGTAAAAAAGAGTTTTGAAACTCTCTCTTTTATTCTTTGTGAAATCTGCTCCGACAAACACGAAATAATATTAAATCATTTGTACGCTTTGTACATTTTATCTCTTCCGATCGTTATCTTTATGTAAATATTCTCCTAAATAATCATTGATATGAAAACAAATAGACGTATCATGCTTCTGATATTGTTCATTGCAGGAACAGGTATCTTCACACTTCAGGCTCAAAACCGGGAAGAAAGGAAAGAGCTGAAGGAACAGACTGTAAAAGAGAAGATTGAATCGGAAAACTATCGGATCGACATAAATACGGCATACCCGCGTAGGGGACGTATGATTCCATTGACATCAATCTATTCCGTAACAATTCGGAATGATTCTGTCTTTTCACAACTACCTTACTTCGGACGCGCTTACTCTATCCCTTACGGAGGAGGACAGGGATTGATGTTTAATGCCCCAATCGATCAATACACCATGTCCATGGGAAAACGCGGAGCAGCAAAAATCAACTTTACCGCCAAAAGTCCCGAAGATCAGTTCAAATTCAGGATAACAATCTATTCCAACGGTTCATCCAGCATAGATGTCGATATGCAAAACCGTGAATCGATCAGTTTTTCAGGTGACTTGATATTGCCGGAATAAAGTCGTACCGACTTTATTCCCCCTTCAAGATAGGCAGGCAAATTTGGTATTTTACAGCCAAAGCGCGTACTACAAAAATGCAGCAGCCACTAATGACCTGCGTCAAGGCGGCATCTACCCCCAAACGATCGAGCCCCCAATAAATGACTCCACCGATAACACATGCCATGGCATAAATCTCCTTACGAAAGATCAACGGAATCTCGTTGATAAATACATCACGGATAACTCCACCGGCCGCACCGGTCATGGTTCCCATAATAATGGCTACCCAAAAGGCATATCCCAAATCGATCGTCTTGCTGATACCAACTACTGTAAACAACGCAAGACCAATGCTATCGAAAATAAAAAACGTATTGTGCATGTGGATCAAATGCTTCCGAAAAAAGATAACCCACAGCAGGGCCAGCGCCGAGCAAATCAAATAAATAGGATTCGTCATCCAGAATGGAGTGACATCCAATAAAACATCACGTATGGTACCACCGCCAATGGCTACAGCCACACCGGCTACATAAGCGCCAAACCAATCGAATTGTTTGGCAGATGCAAGACGAATACCACTAATGGCAAAAGCGAATGTTCCGATAAACTCCAGAATCTGGATAAAAGTCGGAATCTGAAAGATAGTTGGCATATATTAAGTTTTTTGTGTGCAAAGAAACAAATAATTCCGCAAGAAAGTGTAAATTTGTTCCTTGAAAATTGTAAGAATACAAAGATGAAGATAACGATTGTTGCCGGGGCTCGCCCTAATTTTATGAAAATCGCCCCTATCACCCGGGCTATCGATGCCGCAAAGGCACAGGGTAAACGTATTTCTTATCGCCTGGTATACACGGGAGTAGAGAATGATAACAGTTTGGACGCCTCCTTATTTGCAGATCTGCACATGAAAGCTCCCGATGCCTATTTGGGAGTAAACGGCAATAACCCGACAGAACTGACTGCGGGAATCATGATCGCTTTCGAACGTGAATTGACAGAAAACCCTACGCATGTAGTCCTGGTGGTCGATGACCTCACAGCAACCATGAGTTGTGCCATCGTAGCCAAGAAACAAAACATAAAAGTAGCACATCTCGTAGCCGGTACCCGTTCATTCGACATGTCTATGCCCAAAGAGATCAACCGTATGATTACAGATGGCCTGTCCGACTACCTCTTTACAGCCGGCATGGTAGCCAACCGTAACCTAAACCAGACAGGTACGGAAAACGAAACAGTGTATTATGTAGGGAATATCCTGATCGATACGATACGTTATAATCGCAATCGCCTGATAAAACCGGTATGGTTCTCTGTGCTGGGGCTGAAAGAACATGAATACATTCTGCTGACCCTCAATCGTCACGTACTGTTAAACAACAAGGAGAACTTACAGGAATTGATGGAAACATTGCTTAAAAAAGCAAATGGCATGCCCATTGTCGCACCGCTACACACTTATGTACGCGACGCAATCAAAGCATTGGGGATCACCGCTCCCAACCTGCACATCATGCCTACACAGAGTTATCTCTCTTTCGGTTATCTGATGAATCAGGCAAAAGCCATCGTGACTGACTCGGGCAATGTAGCCGAAGAAGCCACTTTCCTGGGAATTCCCTGCATCACGCTCAATACGTTTGCCGAACATCCGGAGACCTGGCGAACAGGCACTAATGAACTGGTCGGTGAAGACCCGGCCGCATTGGGAGCCTGTATGGACAAACTGATGAACGGAGAGTGGAAACAAGGAACTTTACCCGAACGTTGGGACGGACGAACCGCAGAGCGAATTGTACAAATATTATTGGGGGAATAATACCATATTCCCCCTCCTTACAGGAGTCAAAAGATACACAAAAAAGGTTATATAGTCCTTTCAATCAAAAGGAATTTATTACCTTTGCAGTCTCACGATGAGATGAAGTGTGTATGAAACAACAATATTCTAAACTATTATTAGTAATCTTCCTTCTACTCTCTGCGCCACAGGCTTTCGCACAGTTAAAGGGAGTAATCACCGATTCTATTTCACATGAACCATTAATGTACATTTCCGTTTTCTATGAAGGGAAAGGAGTAGGTGGCATATCCAACGCTAACGGAGAATATAAGGTGGAAACCCGCAAAGGCTGGAATGAGCTGACTTTTTCTGCGGTGGGATATATCACCAAGAAAGTGAAGATTCCGGCGGGTGCCAAAGAACTCAATGTAGTACTCTCACCGGATGATGTAATGCTGGAAGAGGTGGTTGTAAAACCTAAAAAGGAGAAATATTCCCGAAAAAACAATCCGGCAGTAGAGTTTATGCGGAAGGTAATCGACCATAAAAAAGCTCAAAAGCTGGAAACCAATGACTATTACCAATACAGCAAATATCAGAAAATGAAGATGTCACTCAATGACGTGACACCCGAGAGTCTTGAGAAAGGGATCTATAAAAAGTTTTCTTTCCTAAAAGACCAGGTCGAGGTTTCGCCCGAGACTAACAAACTGATTTTGCCCATCTCCGTACAGGAAACATCTTCAAAAACCATCTACAGAAAAGATCCGGAAAGTAAAAAGACCATCATCGAAGGTATGAACTCAAATGGCGTAGAGGAATTCTTCTCTACCGGTGATATGTTGGGTACTATCCTTAACGATGTATTTGCCGATATCAATATCTACGATGACGATATCCGTCTGTTGCAACGCCGTTTTGTAAGTCCCATCGGAAGCGGGGCCATCTCTTTCTATAAATTCTACCTGATGGATACCGTGATGGTAGACAAAAACAAATGTGTACACCTCACGTTTGTTCCACAGAACCCTCAGGACTTCGGATTCACCGGACACTTGTATGTGCTGGATGATTCGACCTACGCTGTAAAAAAGTGCACCATGAATTTGCCTAAAAAAACAGGGGTAAACTTTGTGGAGAATCTGGATGTCGTGCAGCAGTACGAACAACTCCCCAACGGCAACTGGGTACTGACTGATGATGATATGACCGTAGATCTTTTAGTAATGAAAGCTATCCAGGGGATTCAGGTAAAGCGGACTACGAAATATAGCAACTATGTCTTCGAACCCATCGAGCCACGACTCTTCCGACTAAAAGGCAATGTTATCAAAGAAGCGGACATGCTCACCAAAAGTGACGAATACTGGGCCGGAGTGCGCCAAGTACCGTTAACAAAAACCGAGAGTAGCATGGATCTTTTCATGAACCGGCTGGAGCAAATTCCCGGATTCAAATATGTCATATTCGGCGCAAAAGCATTGATAGAAAATTATGTGGAAACCGGAACCAAAAAACATCCGAGCAAATTCGATTTCGGTCCGATCAATACCATGATATCGAGTAACTATGTGGACGGCACCCGATTCCGCCTCAGTGGTATGACCACAGCCAAACTGAATCCTCACTGGTTCTTTAATGGATATGGAGCCTACGGACTTAAAGACAAAAAATGGAAATATGAAGGCAATGTAACCTACTCTTTCCGTAAATGTGAATTCTTCCCCTGGGAATTCCCGAAACACTATATCTCCGCTTCTTACCGTTATGATGTCATGTCACCGATGGATAAATTTCTCGACACGGATAAGGATAACGTATTCGTGGCCTGGAAAACCACTACTGTCGACCAGATGTCGTACGTACGGGATGCTACATTGAGATATGAAATGGAAACTCTTTCAGGCTTCTCGGTCGCAGCTATGGCACGACACCGGAAAGACACTCCGGCCGGTAAACTTCAATACATCCGTAACGATGCTGCCAAAACAATTGTTCCGGACATTACCACCGCCGAATTGGGACTGACCTTGCGTTATGCTCCGGGTGAGACTTTTGTAAACACGAAACAGCGTCGGCGTCCGGTGTCGCTGGATGCTCCCATCTTCACCCTTTCTCACACCACCGGATTCAAAGGTGTATTGGGAGGAGAGTATAATTTCAATTTGACGGAAGCAAGTATCTGGAAGCGCTTCTGGCTTTCGTCTTGGGGCAAAGTAGACGTCACCCTGAAAGGTGGGGCGCAATGGAATACCGTTCCATTCCCGTTACTCATTCTGCCGGCTGCCAACCTTTCATATATTACCCAAAAAGAAACTTTCAACCTGATCAACAATATGGAGTTCCTCAACGACCGCTATGCATCGTTGGCACTGACATATGACATGAATGGCAAACTTTTCAATCGTATTCCACTAATCAAAAAATTGAAGTGGAGAGAAGTGTTCCGTTTCCGTGCTCTGTATGGTAACCTGACCGAAAAGAATAACCCGTTTAAGAGCAATAATCCGGAACTGTTCGATTTTCCGCAACGGGACGGTAGTTACACCAGTTATGTAATGGACCCGAAAGTACCCTATCTGGAAGCCAGTGTAGGTATCTACAACATCTTTAAATTGTTACATATTGAATACGTACGTCGTCTGACCTATCTGAATCACCCCGGAATCAACAAGCAAGGTATCCGGTTTATGATTCAAGTGGTATTTTGATCTGATATCATTTACACAAATAAAAGCTAAATACGATGAATTTCACTTTACATACCCTCAATGGCATAAAGCTGTGGTTGGTACTTCTTTTACTTAGTGGCGCAATCAATGTTTGCCGGGCAGATTCTCCACGACAAACCATCAACTTTAACCGGGGATGGAAATATTGTCAGGGGGATTTCGATCATGCTGCCCGACCGGGCTTCGACGATTCAGAATGGGAGAAAATAGGACTTCCCCACTCTTTCAGTACTCCATATTTCATGTCGAAGGACTTTTATGTAGGCTACGGATGGTACCGTAAAGCTTTTCCGGTAAAAAAAGAGATTCTTGGCAAGAAAAGTTTTCTTGAATTCGATGGCGTATTTCAAGAAGCAGAGATTTTCGTCAACGGACACTTGGCAGGCACTCACAAAGGAGGATATACCGGATTTTCCATCGACATATCAGCTTACCTGAAAGAAGGGAAAAACCTGGTAGCCGTCCGAGTAAACAACTGTTGGCGCCCTGATCTTGCCCCGCGTGCAGGCGAACATGTATTTAGCGGAGGTATCTACCGGAACGTACGTCTGGTAATAAAGCCCCCCACTTACATCGATTGGTATGGCACCTGGGTCACAACCCCGGACCTGGCAGAGAACAAAGGTAAATCGGGAAGCGTCCACATACGGACAGACGTATGTAATGCTGCAGGAAAAACAGACACTTACCGACTCCTGACCACCGTTGTCGATGCACAAGGCAAAGAAGTGTCTTCGGTTTCCACATCCCAAGTATTGCCGGACAATGCAACCTACACATTTAAACAACAAACCAAAGAAATTCAGGCACCTCAACTGTGGCATCCCAATCATCCGGCACTATATAAAGTGATAAGCTCACTCTATCACGGACAAGAATTGATAGACCGTTACGAAACAACATTCGGATTTCGCTGGTTCGAATGGACTGCAGACCGGGGATTTTTCCTGAATGGGGAGCACCTTTATTTTAAAGGAGCCAATGTTCACCAGGATCATGCCGGATGGGGAGACGCTGTAACCGAGACCGGAATGCGAAGAGATATCCGGTTAGTGAAAGAAGCCGGCTTCGATTTAATAAGAGGCTCGCACTACCCCCATTCACCGGCTTTTTCACAAGCATGCGATGAAATAGGAATGTTATTCTGGGCAGAAAACGCATTTTGGGGAATCGGAGGACACAAAGGAGACGGTTATTGGAATGCCAGTGCATACCCTGTAAACGAATCTGACAGGGCAGAATTCGAAAACAGCGTAAAAGCCCAACTGAAAGAGCTGATTCGCATCCACCGCAACCATCCTTCCATCATCGTATGGAGCATGAGTAACGAGCCTTTTTTCACAGCACCCGAGACAATCGATCCGATGCGTAAACTACTGGAAGAAACCGTCAAACTTTCCAAACAACTTGATCCTACCCGCCCGGCAGCTGTCGGTGGTGCGCAGCGTCCGCTGGGAGAGAAACGAATCGATAAGTTGGGCGACATAGCCGGATATAACGGTGACGGCAGCTACATTCCGGAGTTTCAGCAACCGGGCATGCCAACAGTAGTTTCGGAATACGGCAGTACTACAGCCGATCGTCCGGGAGAATATGATCCGGGATGGGGAGACCTGGCTAAGAATAATGCACAGAACGGTTTTCCATGGCGTAGCGGACAAGCCATCTGGTGCGCATTCGACCACGGAAGCATTGCCGGCAGTGCCCTTGGCAAAATGGGCATCATCGATTATTTCCGGATTCCCAAGCGTGCCTGGTACTGGTACCGGAATGCCTACAAAGGGATTACCCCTCCGGAATGGCCGCAAGAAGGAACACCTGCCCGCATCAGCCTGGTTGCCGACCGGACTGATAACATAAAAGCGGACGGAACGGACGATGTTATGTTATCAATAACCATTCTGGATGCAAGCGGAAAGCCGGTCAGCAATTCTCCGGCAGTTAAGCTCGACATTCTATCCGGCCCGGGAGAGTTTCCCACCGGAACCTCAATCCTGTTTGAAAAAGAGAGTGATATCCGCATACTCGACGGAAAAGCGGCTATTGAATTCCGGTCATATTATGCCGGAGAAACTGTTATCCGTGCTACTTCACCGGGACTGGAACCGGCCGAAGTAAAAATCCGATTCACCGGAAGCACTCCCTATACAGAGGCCTTCAAAGTAAAAGAACGTCCCTATACACGCTTCGAAACTCCGACAAAAACGGATAATCTGCAAACCTTCGGACCTAACAACCCGACTTTCTGCAGTTCGTCTGCCAACGGACATTCATCCGCTTTTGCAGCCGACGGAGACGAATCTACATACTGGCAAGCTTCAGAGAACGACCCGGAACGTTCCTGGACACTGGATACCGAAAAAGGATTGTCGATACGTCACATCCGAATCGCATTTCCGGATTTAGCCCCTTATCAATACAAAGTAGAGGTATCCATGGACAGAGAACACTGGTCGCTCATACCGGATCAAACCAATAATAAGCAGAACGAGAACATTCGGATGATTCAGGTTGTTCCCGGTATACAAGGACGTTTCGTACGTATCAGTTTCACAGGAGAGAAAGCTGCTATTACAGACGTACAGGTCATCGGAACGGTAATTGACTAAAATAACAGATTTATTACAAATATATGCAACCATTAGCGGAAAGACTTCGCCCAAAGACATTGGATGATTATATCGGTCAGAAACACCTTGTGGGACCGGGTGCTATCCTGCGCAAAATGATTGACGCAGGGCGTATCTCTTCATTTATTCTTTGGGGACCTCCGGGAGTGGGTAAGACCACACTGGCCCAGATCATTGCCAATAAGCTGGAAACTCCCTTCTACACCTTGAGTGCTGTCACCTCCGGGGTGAAAGATGTGCGCGAAGTGATAGATCGCGCCAAGAGCAATAAGTTTTTCACTCAATCCAGCCCTATCCTGTTTATCGATGAAATACACAGGTTCAGCAAATCCCAACAAGATTCGTTACTGGGAGCCGTCGAGCATGGCACAGTCACGCTGATAGGTGCCACCACCGAAAATCCGTCTTTCGAAGTTATCCGTCCGCTCCTTTCCCGCTGTCAGCTCTACACACTGAAATCTCTGGAAAAAGAAGATTTACTGGAATTGCTGCAACGTGCCATTACTACCGACGTAGTGCTGAAAGAACGGAAAATCGAATTGAAAGAGACCGGTGCCATGCTTCGCTTTTCGGGAGGCGATGCCCGCAAATTACTGAACATACTGGAACTCGTGGTAGAATCGGAAACAGAAGAAACCGTAATCATCACTGATGACCTGGTAACAGAACGCTTGCAGCAAAACCCGCTCGCATACGATAAAGACGGTGAAATGCATTATGACATTATTTCGGCGTTTATCAAATCGATACGGGGAAGTGACCCTGATGGCGCCATCTATTGGCTGGCCCGTATGGTAGAAGGGGGCGAAGATCCGGCATTCATCGCCAGGCGCTTGGTCATCTCTGCCGCAGAAGATATCGGCCTGGCCAATCCGAACGCATTGTTATTGGCTAATGCCTGTTTTGACACATTGATGAAAATCGGCTGGCCGGAAGGAAGAATTCCACTGGCAGAAACAACGATTTATCTGGCAACAAGCCCTAAAAGCAATTCGGCCTACAATGCCATCAACGATGCACTGGCACTGGTACGCGAAACCGGTAATCTGCCTGTTCCCCTACACTTGCGCAACGCTCCCACCAAGCTGATGAAGCAGTTGGGATATGGCCAGGAGTACAAATATGCACATAATTACGAAGGCAATTTTGTAAAACAACAGTTCTTACCGGATGAAATCAAGGCCAAACAACTATGGCAACCCCAACACAATCCGGCAGAACAAAAACATGCCGAGCGAATGAAGCAACTATGGGGAAATGAAAAGAACTATTAACCATCTGCAATTGTTTTATCAGATAAAAAGTTATTCATTCAGTATTCAAGTATCTAAACTGAATACTTAACACCTAATAATTTATGAAGATAGTAGTTTTAGACGGTTATGCCGCCAACCCCGGAGATCTGAACTGGGACGAATTGAGAACTTTGGGTGAGTGTGAAATCTATGACCGCACGGCTCCCGACGAGGTACTTGAACGCTCGAAGGATGCAGAAGCGATTCTTACCAACAAGGTGGTGATCACGGCAGAACACATGGCATCCTTGCCCAACCTGAAGTATATTGGCGTAATAGCCACCGGATATAACATCATTGATGTTGCCGCAGCCAAAGAGCGTGGCATTACCGTAACCAATATCCCTGCCTACAGCACTCCCTCCGTCGGACAAATGGTTTTTGCCCATATCCTGAACATCACTCAGCGAGTACAGCATTATGCCGACGAGGTTCGTGAAGGACGCTGGACTCAGAGTCAGGATTTTTGTTACTGGGATACTCCGCTTATCGAGCTGTTGGGAAAGAAGATAGGTCTTATCGGCCTGGGACAAACCGGATACAACACAGCCCGTATCGCTATCGGATTTGGTATGAAAGTGTGGGCTTATACATCTAAATCACGCCTCCAACTGCCTCCTGAAATCCGAAAAGCAGAACTCGACCAGATTTTCCGCGAATGTGATATTGTCAGCCTGCATTGCCCGCTGACGGAATCAACACGTGACCTGGTTAACACCCGTCGCCTGGAACTGATGAAGCCCAATGCCATTTTAATCAATACCAGCCGTGGTCCGCTGGTCAACGAGCATGACCTGGCAGAAGCTCTGAATAATTACAAAATCTATGCCGCCGGACTGGATGTGCTCTCCACCGAGCCACCCCGTGCCGACAATCCTTTGCTGACTGCCAGAAACTGCTTCATCACCCCACATATAGCCTGGGCTACTTCGGCTGCCCGCGAGCGCCTGATGGCTATCCTGGTCGACAACCTGAAAGCCTATATCGGCGGCAAGCCTGTGAACAACGTGGCCAAATAAAGTCAGATATCAAAAAATACAGGAATACTATCGGGGTTCAGAACATATCCCGATAGTTTCCTCAACTTTTCTTCCGCATCCATCACGGCACAAGAATAGCCGGCTACGGACATCATCGGCCAATCATGCATCGTATTGCCTACTACCAAAACCTCCCTAAGAGAAATCCCCAATCGAGCACACAGAGTAATCAGACCGTTCTTCTTACCGGCTTTACTGTCTACCACCGTCAGCAATCGTCCCTCCTGATACAATTGATACGCCTCTTCATCCAATTCGGTCAGCCACCGGACAGCTTCCCGGGTATTCGGTGCAAGCACAGCATATTTAAAGACTTTCCCCTCCCGGGTATAACGGGTCACCCTGCAACCCGGAAAACCGGCAGTCACAGGATTTGCAATCGGAACACATTCGATAGTTTCCCCGTAGCATAACAGACCTCCGTCCGCAAAAACTCCGCCCGAGAACAGGCCGAACACATTGCCAAGCCGTTTTTTAGCATGCGACACCGGTAAAGCAGTACTCAGATATAAAGGCAAACGCTTAGCCATATACTCCAATACCGAAACCGTACGGTCCGGAATCCGTCCCTGAGCATCCGTCAGCGTACCATCCACATCAAAGAAGACAGCTTCCACCTTCTTCCTTTCCGGTATGCGCCACAAAGCCCCATCCCCCATCATTCTCCTCAAGGGCGTATCGCACAAATTACTGAAAGCAATGTAACAATCACAAACTTTACGAAGGCAGAAGGGCTCAAAATCCGAAGTGGGGTCATCGTAAAAGTTTCCCATCCGTATCCCACTTCTCGGGCAAGCATACATATCCCCTTTCCGGTCGATAAAAAGTGTTTCCCTACCTCCCACACAGCCGTCCAAGCACGCCTTTGCATTTCTCCGGTCATAATCGAACAGATTGTCTATTTCACCAAAGAAACGGATATCCTCTTCCGACAGCGGCTTCCGCAATCCCTGCATGGCATTCACAAACAGGTAAACCGACGGATCCAGCAGCTGTCTCAGTTTCCGGATTTGTTCCTTTGCCGAAGGATCACCGACTGCCCCTGCACATACCCCGATGCCTGCCGCACGAAGCATCTCTATTTTGGATGCAAACTCCCCTACCCCAACCATCTCCGGGTGATAGCTCGCCCAAAACCTGAACTTAGACACATCTGCCTGCTCCGCCTCAGCCTCATCTAAAAAACGGGATACCGAAAAGGACAAATTGGTCTGGCAAGAGACTCCAATCACATGGGGCATAGCGACCAGGCGCATGATGCCCTCTCTATAGTAGCGATGTATCATCGCTTCCCCGTAAGGAATAATCAGGATGCGTAATGAACCATATTTCCACCCGCCGATACGGGAAATAAAGCGGTCCAATGCTTCCTGATCTTCTGTCGTATCGGCAGACACAGACTTTCTGCCGAACGGACAATACGAACACGTATAATTGCAATGCTCCAGACTACCTCTATAATAGATACTCCGGACGGTACTCAAAGAGGACATCATTCTATTCGGATCAGGGATATACATATTCGGACATCAGTTTCCTCACGGCAGGTGAAATAAATGCCTGTCCGATATAATCGGAATAAGCCATTCCTTCCTCCGTGAGACGCACTATCCGGCCAGTCTCTTCAATCCATCCACGATCTGTGAACTCCCGGAAAAGATTCCGGTCCGGCTTCTCACCAAAACGTTTTTCATACTCCGCCAAGTCCACTCCCCGGTGATACATCAGGTTCTTTATAATGAATCTGATTTGCATCTCTTCTGTGGAAAGCAAGAAACCATTAGCGGCAGTCATAAAATCGGTAGTCCGGATATAATGGTCTATTTCATCGGCTATTGCCTGCTGACGTACAGCATAGGGAGTGGCATAGTGTAAGTTTCCCAAATAACTCCGGCCTCCCGCCCCACAGGAAAGCATCACTTCGTCACCACACGAAAACTCCGTTTCCGTTGTTTCGCGCCTGACAAAACGGCGCATGGACGTTTGTACAAATCCTTGCCCTACCAGTAACTCACGGGCAGATTTGTAGATAGCATAACCTATGTCATCCGTCGAACGTACATCGATGCGTGTACCTGGCCGGACATAAAGAGGATAAATAAACAGCTCATTGGGCCGATAAGTAAGTGCAGTGTTCAGAGAGCGCATAAAGCTCTCTACCGTCTGTCCCTCGATACCATAAATCAGGTCGAAGTTAAACTGCGGAAAACCTGCCTCCACAATATTTTCGAGTGCACCGACTACTGTACCGAGTCCGGGTCTTCTTTTCAGTTTCTTCAACTCCGTCTCATTGAAACTCTGCACCCCCATGCTCAACCGCTCCACTCCCCTCGCCCGCAACTGCCTCAAAACACTCTTTTGCGTATATTCCGGTGAAGTCTCGACAGAAGTAAACACCCGGGAAGGATGCACACCGAACAGTTCGGCCAGGCAGAACAACTCTTCCAACTGTCCTTCATCCAGAATAAGCGGAGTACCCCCTCCGACGGCAAACGAAGTAAACTTCAGGCCTTGTGCCGCCACAGACAGCTGTTCGGCCTGGCGGCGCATCGTGTGGAGATACAATGAAATGCGCTCCGCATCGCAACACTGCTGTGAAAAAAGATTGCAATAGCCACACTTATGGGCACAGAAAGGTATGTGGAAATATAAACTAGCCTCCCTTCCTTCCAGCCGTTCAAGATAAGGAGAAAGAGAGACCGGAGGAGTCAACGTACGGTAAGCCGTCTTATGCGGATAACTGTACATATAGCTGACATATCGTGAAATCTGCTGTTGTTCGTTCATTTTCTGAGAATAAAGTGTTTATAAGGCACCGTATATACTTTTTCGTGAGAAATGCAATGATACTCGTAACCATCTTCACCGTAACAGGTCCCGTGATCGGACAGGGCAATGACCAACGTGTCCGAGCGCCTCCTGAAAGCCTCGAACAGGCGGGGCAGCTGACTGTCGACATACCGTAGGGCTGCCGCATGCGACTCTTTATCGTCTTTCTTTTTTCCTTCCACGTAGTGGCAGTTCGGATAATGAATCGCCGAAAAATTGATATACATAAATACTTTCCGGTCCGCCGGATACTTTTCCAGTTTGTCGACGGCAAAGTCCACCTGATTGGCAGCACTGTTCTTATCCGTGCAACCGAAAGTCGGCAGCCAATAACTCTTATTGAAATAGCCGGGAAATACCCTTCCTATATCATTCCGCTTACTGAAAAAGTTGACTCCTCCGATGCAGATTGTTTCATAACCTACCTGAGCCAGACTCTGTACGAACGTAGCCTCTTTGAAAGCATAGCTGCCTTCGGGAGGTATACGTCCCGTACCGGCCTGAAAGGGAAAAAAGAGCCACTTTCGGTTACGCAACATATGCGGCTCGGCGGGTGACGGCAAGAATCCTGCGAAAATAGCGAAGTGAGACGGATAAGTGAAATTACCGGGAGCATGCCGTTTCTCCCAACCGTTGCCACAGCTATTCAGTACAGGAGTCCCCTCGGAGGCTTCTTCGGCCACGCTGACGTCATAACGCAAAGTATCGAAACAGAGCATCAGTATATCATGCGTACCCACAATTTCATTCATATCTATGTCCGGCTTCTGATCCTGCGTGCCGGAGGGTAATTCATCTATTTCCATTGAAAAGTGATTCTATCGTTTTTATCTGATTGGCATATATCTTATTTTCCGTATACATATCCTGATAGATATGGTCTCCCTGCCCATTGACCTCTATAATATAAGGTGTGTCCGTATTCCGGGCTATCAACACGTCTATGCCCGCATATCGCAGCCCCAAGGCCTTCATAGCAGTGATGCTCCGGCAGAAAAGCTCTTCACGAACGGAAGGAGCCAACGAAAGTTCTTCGAACAGTCTCGCTTTATTGTTCAGGTGAAGATTAGTTATGGCACCGTCACTGCAACGCACCACTACATAATCGACTTCATCCCCCCTGCAGACAACACGCAAGTCATAATTCTCACCTTCCAGCTTTTCCTTTGCCATCCATTCTTCAAGGACAGCCCCACACCGTATGACCTCTTCCGCCAATGTGGCAATCTCTTTCCGGTTCGTCAGCCTGCAGATACGTTTCGCATTACAAACGCGCCCTCCTTCCCAGGACATCGTCGTATAAGCCACCCATTCATCCCGGCGATGATTATACCTGACAGCCATAATCCCACCGGCCCCGGAACCATAACGGGGCTTCAGAAATCCTCCCCTCTTCTGCCGGCAAAGTATGGCGGCCAAATCATCAAATGTGCTAAGCGCATCCGAAAGCAACGGAGTTGTTTTCAGCCCGGCCCCGGTCAGTTTCCGCTGAGTATACACTTTATCGAGCGCACAAAGAATTGCAGCCGGTTCATTCAGAAAGTGTACACTTTCCGACTTATCCGTATCGGCCAGTCGGGACAACAGACTTCTATACTCCTCGCAGAGCAAATTGTATTTCCGAAAGTCCGCCTCCCGAAATACCGGAGGCTCCAGCTTCACAACCGTATCGCGACAATCGGGAAGAACGGCCGACAACTCGTCATAAGTGACAAAGCAGGTGTCCGCCCCGAGGCTTCTACCCGCTTTGATAAAATAGTCCGTACGCTTGGAAGTCGAGTTACTGGCAACAAGTATTCTCATCCGCTCACTCCGTAATCATCGGGTAACTGTAATCGTCATCGTATTCCTGTGAGTCGGAAACATCTATCTTCATGGGCAGCGATTTCTGCAACTCTTTCTTCATCTCGTCGCTCAGATAATTGTATTTCATATTGATAAACTTCAGATGCTTGATTTTATCCACATGATCCAGCAATAGCCGTGCCCCTTCATCCGTCAACACACCGGCGGAAATATCCATTGTTTCCAGTTGCGGCAGGATATCCGATTCAAGAAACATCTCTACAACCGCATTCTGCTCTTCGGCATCGACAATGCCCAGCCATTTCAGGTTAGGGAAACGGTCTTTAGAGAACAGAGGTCTGAATACATTCATATCGCCATCAAACCCATAATCCTCCACTCCTACATAGAGAACCAGCTTTTCAAGATTCGGCAGATCGGAACCCAGGATATCTTCCACCACCGAATCGGGCAGGCCGCCACTGATAATTTCAAGTGACTTCAAGTTCGGACGCGGTTTCTTACCAATGCTCAGATTATTCGTTCCTTTGATTTTAAGGTTATTCAGCAGAGGCATCGCATCCAGCACCGGGCTCAAATCGACTTGCTCAATCCAGGAAATCTCCTGTTCTTCTGAATCCATATCTCCCCAGAACAAACCTTCGAGATGGGCAAACTTCTCTTTATTCTCCACAATGCCATCGGCAATGACCGAGGAGTCCTCCCCGTCATATCCCCAGCAGCCTATTGTGATCTGCTTGAGTGACGGCAGTTTTTTGTCTTTCAATATCTTGTCCATCAAGTTTACGCCCTCTTCCGCTTCGTCATAGCTCAACGCATACTTTTTGGCTTCCACTTTCATTTCTTTGGCAACCTCTTCCAAGGTCTCCACATATCCTTTTTTCGTTTTTTCCGCTATCAGCTTACCGGCGGCTTTTTCGGCTTCCCCTGCCGACGAAAAATTCTTCACCTGTGTTTGTCCATCCGTCCCCAACTTACCGTAATTCACTATTACGTCAGTGCCCCGGACATCGATGCTCCAAAATTTCTGGGACTTAAAGTCCTGGTATACAAATACTCGTTTCATAGTATGTCTGTTTAATTACTGATATAAAAAATGCTTATCTGCCTTTGTTTCTCCAAAAACAGATAAGCATTACTGCAAAAATAATAAAATTCTGATACCTTATACCTTTATCCGACAAGAATCTCAATAAGCATGTCCGCCTTCGTCCATTTCCTTGGCATCGATCTTCCGGTTGTCGATGCTGCGCCAAGCATAGAAAATGTAGGCGATGACAAACGGAACGAGGATAGAAACATAGGCCATGGTCTTGAGCGTGAACTGGCTGGAACAACTATTGGCAAGGGTCAGCGAACTTTGTATGTCCGTATTCGACGGATAATAAGCCGTATTGTTATATCCGGCTGTCAGCAGCAGTGCCAGAACAGTCAGCACCGTACCGATACCCACAAACCAGATTCCTTTATCAAACGTTTTTTTCAGCAGGGTTTTGCCAATGCCAAACAACACCAGCACGACTCCCACAAGGAACACGATAAGCACCACCGGCATTTCAATAAAATTATTGAAGTATTTATAAGGCTCCATGTAGATCTCTTTTGTTTCCGGATTGACGGCATATCCATCGGCCAGCAAAGTGCGAATCACGAATGCCAGGAAGAACACCAGGAACAGGACCGTATTGGCTATCAACGAACGACGACATTTGGCAACCAACTCTTTATCAGCGATATTATTGATAAAGTAAAGAGCTCCCAAAACACGCGCCAGGAAGAACACGGCCAATCCCAGAATCACATTCCAGATATTGGTCAGCGCATCCAGTCCGTGCCAACCGTTGCCCCAATGACTAATCACAGGCATCACTTCGTTCACCATATTCCCCTTATTGATATAGAAATCCGAACCGGTAAAGAAAGTGGCCACAGCGCCTCCCAAGAGCAAGGGTCCCACCACACCGTTAATCACCAGAAAAGTCTGGTAGGTCTTCTTTCCCAACAAGTTGCCCGCTTTGCTCTGAAATTCATAACTGACAGCTTGCAACACAAAACTGAAAAGAATAATCATCCACAGCCAGTAGGCCCCCCCGAAACTGGTACTATAAAACAGAGGAAACGAAGCAAAAAAAGCGCCACCGAAAGTGACCAGCGTGGTAAATGTAAATTCCCATTTGCGTCCGGTAGAGTTTACCATCATCTTACGATGCTCTTCGGTTTTGCCCAAACAAAACAGCAGAGAGTTGCCACCCTGCACAAACAGTAAAAATACGAGTATGGCCCCGAGTAGTGAGACTACCAGCCACCAATATTGTTGTAGAAAAATGTATGTACCCATAGTTTAAATAATTATTGGTTCGTGACTAATGATTAACCGTCGGTCCTTTCTTGATCTCACGGACCATAATGCCAATTTCAGCAATCAACATCACGGTAAACAAAACGAGGAAAATAAAGAAAGTGGTCTGCACAGAGCCCACATCGAGCTTAGAGATAGACACAGACGTAGGAAGCATATCCCGTATCGCCCACGGCTGACGACCACATTCGGCCACCACCCAACCGGCTTGTCCGGCAATATAAGCCAACGGAATGGTCCACAGAGCAACGTACTGCATCCATCTTATCTTCGACAAATCTTTCTTATAGGCAAAGAAAAGCACCAGGATGAAAAACAGAATGAAATATCCGCCCAAGATCACCATCACGCGAAAAGCATAAAAGTTAAGCGGAACATTAGGTACCAACTGATTTACATCTTTAATATAGCCATAGCCAAAATAAGGCACATTTTCCTGCAAAGTGGTATAAGCCTCCTTGGCGGCAGCTTCATCACCTTCTTTTTTAGCCGTACGATAAGTGGCCAGGGCAGCAATCGCTTTCTTGCCTTTTTCTATCTTCTCGGCAGCCGAAAGAGCTTTTGTACCGTCTTTCAGTTCATATCCTCCCTCAATAATATTTTTTATACCCGGCACAAAGGCATCCACCTTACGTTCGGCCAGCAACGAAAGCATTTTCGGAATCTCGATACGGAAGAGGAACGGGTCCTGACCGTCATCATAGGTTTTCTTCTCCGGGTTCAAAAGTCCGACAGCCACCAGTCCGGCACCATTTTGTCCTTCGTAATAGCCCTCCACAGCAGCCAGTTTCATCGGCTGTGTCTGTGCGATGGCATAACCGGAACCATCACCGGTCCACACCGTCAGTAAAGAAGCCACCAGCCCGAAGACTGCACCTATCTTGATGCTCGCCACCGCAAATTCCTTATCACGCTTCTTCAGCAGGAACCAGCAACTGATGCCAATCACAAAAACAGCTCCGAGCACCCAACTTGAAAGTACCGTATGAAAGAACTTATTGACAGCCACCGGCGAAAACGCAACAGCCATAAAGTCGACCATCTCGTTGCGTACGGTGTCAGGATTGAACTGCATGCCTACCGGATGCTGCATCCACGCATTGGCAACCAGAATCCACCAGGCAGAAATCGTAGCTCCCAAGCCCGTGAGCCAGGTTGAAATGAGGTGGAATCTCTTGCTCACCTTGTCCCATCCAAAGAACATGACAGCAATAAACGTGGCCTCCATAAAGAAAGCCAAAATGCTTTCAATCGCAAGAGGTGCACCGAAAATATCGCCTACAAACCAGGAATAGTTACTCCAATTGGTTCCGAACTCAAACTCCAGGATCAGCCCGGTGGCCACTCCCACGGCAAAATTGATACCGAAAAGTTTCATCCAGAATTTAGCCGTTCGTTTCCAGAATTCATTGCCTGTTTTATAATAAAGGGTCTCCATAATGGCCATAACAACCGCCAAACCAAGCGTGAGAGGCACGAAGATCCAGTGATACATGGCTGTCAGAGCAAATTGGGCTCTCGACCAGTCAATCAGTGAAGTGTCAATACTTTCAATCATATCATTAGTAGTTAGAGTTAAACGTCAGTCGTCTATTGCCCGCGTTCTATAAGTTCGCCCGCAACGTATTCTCCCTTGTCCTTATCGGTGGGCTGGCTGCTCAGAAAGTTGGGGAAGAAAAACAGGCGGAGAATGAAGAACATGATAAAGAGTTTCACAAGTATAATGAGCCACAGGGTACGTCCCAGGGTCATGCTTCGAAAGCCTTCTACATAGAAATTCCAGATGTGGAGCAGTGTATTCTTCATAATACAGGGTTTATAACATCTCAAAATTAGCGTTTATGTAATAAATAACAAAGATAGTCTTAAAAATGTTGATGAAACGAATAAAATAAACTATTCTTATGCCCCCGAAGCCTGCTTACACCCTTTATACCTTATATATATAAATTAAAAAATGAAACTGCCATAATACACTCTTTGCATAGGTATATCCACTAATCGGATTTTAAGTATGGGAAGGTGTAGCCACGGAGACCTTAGGGTGTAGCCTTAAGGAGCAAAGGGTGTAGCCATCCGGCCGGGATAGCTACACCCTATTTTCGTCCGATCGTTCAGTTCATAGGCAATATCGGCAGATCCACTTATCGACATAAAACCTGCCTTTAGCGACAAAACCTCCCCTCCCGTCTATCGCTTTTGCACATCTTTCTATTGCAGCGTACTTTTGTTTCTATAAAATAAAAAGAAGCAAGAGTATGACGAACGTAAAAAGAATCACCCTAATAACAGTCTGCCTGGCAGCTATCTTGCCCGGCAACGGATTGTGGGCACAACAGACGGAAGCTACCGGAACAACGCAAACCGCCGACTCGGTATCCATGCCCGCGCAATGGGATCTGCAGAGCTGCATCGACTATGCCTTGCAGCAAAACATCAGCATCCGTCGTAACCGGATCAATGCGCAGAGCACACAGGTGGACGTAAAGACAGCCAAAGCGGCCCTCTTCCCCAGCCTCTCGTTCTCCAGCAGCCAAAATCTGGTGAACCGTCCCTACCAAGAGTCCAGCAGCATTATCAGTGGCTCGGAAGTACTGAAGAGCAGCAACAAGACCACCTACAACGGAAACTACGGACTGAACGCGCAATGGACCGTATATAACGGCAGTAAACGCCTGAAAACAATCGAACAGGAGAAGCTGAACAACCGTGTGGCAGACCTCGATGTAGCCACTTCGGAAAATGATATCGAGCAATCGATCGCCCAGGTATATATTCAGATTCTCTATGCCGCCGAATCAGTCAAGGTGAACGAAAACACCCTGCAAGTATCCGAAGCCCAACGGGACCGTGGCAAACAACTGCTGGATGCGGGAAGCATTGCCCGGAGCGACTATGCCCAGTTGGAAGCCCAAGTCAGCACCGACCGTTATCAACTGGTGACCGCACAGGCCACACTTCAGGACTATAAGTTGCAACTGAAGCAACTCCTCGAACTGGACGGCGAACAGGAAATGCAGGTCTATCTGCCTGCATTGGGTGACGAAAATGTACTGTCGCCCCTCCCCACCAAAACGGATGTCTTTCGTTCCGCTGTAGCCCTCCGCCCGGAAATAGAGGCAAGCAAGCTCAGTGTAGAGGCATCGGAACTGGGGATCGGAATCGCCAAATCGGGATATCTGCCCAGCGTCAGCCTGACAGCCGGTATCGGTACCAACCATACCAGCGGAAGCGACTTCACCTTCGGCGAGCAAGTGAAAAACGGATGGAACAACTCCATCGGACTCAGCATCAGCGTCCCAATCTTTAACAACCGACAGACCAAAAGTGCCGTAGAAAAAGCCAAACTTCAGTATCAGACCAGTCAACTGACTCTGCTCGACGAACAGAAAACATTGTATAAAACCATCGAAGGACTGTGGCTCGACGCCAACAGCGCCCAGCAGCGATATGCGGCAGCCATAGAGAAATTGCACAGCACACAGACCAGCTACGAACTGGTCAGCGAGCAATTTAATGCCGGAATGAAAAATACCGTGGAGCTTCTGACCGAAAAAAACAATCTGCTACAAGCACAGCAAGAGCTGTTACAGTCTAAGTACATGGCTATTTTGAATACACAATTGCTGAAGTTCTACCAGGGAGATAAGATAACACTGTAGACAATAAAGGAATAAAACATTTAACGTTATAACGATATGAAGAAGAAAAAGATCATTCTTATTGCCGTAAGCCTCGCCATACTGGCAGGCGGAGGGGTTTGGCTCTTTGGCGGTTCTACGGCCAAGCACAAAGTGACCTATGCCACGGCAACCGTAAGCAAAGGCGAGATATCGGAGTCGGTAACCGCCACAGGAACTATCGAACCGGTAACAGAAGTAGAAGTCGGTACACAGGTATCCGGAATTATCGACAAAATCTATGTGGACTATAACGCAGCAGTGACCAAGGGACAACTTATCGCTGAGATGGACCGTGTGACACTGCAAAGTGAACTCGCCTCTCAACGTGCCACCTACAGTGGTGCAAAGGCGGAATACGAATACCAAAAGAAGAACTATGAGCGCAACAAAGGGTTGCACGAAAAGGGGCTGATCAGCGATACCGATTACGAGCAATCGCTCTACAACTACGAGAAGGCCAAAAGCTCGTTCGAAAGCAGCCAGGCTTCACTGGCCAAGGCAGAACGCAACCTGTCCTATGCCACCATTACTTCTCCGATCGATGGCGTTGTCATCAGCCGGGATGTGGAAGAAGGACAAACGGTGGCTTCCGGATTCGAGACACCGACTTTGTTCACCATCGCAGCCGACCTGACCCAGATGCAGGTAGTGGCCGACGTAGATGAAGCCGATATAGGCGGCGTGGAAGAAGGACAACGGGCCACATTTACCGTAGATGCCTATCCGAACGATGTTTTCGAAGGAATAGTGACCCAAATCCGCCTGGGAGACGCAAGCAGTACCAGCACCAGCAGTTCGTCTACTACCGTAGTCACATACGAAGTAGTGATCTCCGCCCATAACCCGGACCTGAAACTGAAACCCCGCCTGACGGCTAATGTCACGATCTACACACTGGACAGAAAGGACGTGCTCTCTGTACCGGCACGTGCACTCCGCTTCACACCGGAGAAACCCCTGATCGGCGATAATGACATAGTGAAGGACTGTGAGGGCGAACATAAAATATGGACACGTGAAGGAAATACTTTCACGGCACACCCCGTGCAGATAGGGATCACTAACGGCATCCATACAGAAATCACCCAAGGTGCTTCCGAAGGCATGGTAGTTGTCACCGAAGCCACCATTGGAAATATGCCGGGCGGCAATGTATCGCCTGAAGGCGGACAGGAAGGCGGAGGAGAACAAAGTCCGTTTATGCCTAGCCATCCGGGTAGCAAGAAGAAAGGAAAATAAGTATGAACAAAACAGTCATCGAACTTCAGAATATCAAACGTAACTTCCAGGTGGGAGACGAAACCGTTCACGCATTGCGCGGGGTTTCGTTCACCATCACCGAAGGAGAGTTTGTCACCATTATGGGTACGTCCGGTTCGGGCAAATCAACGCTACTGAATACGCTGGGTTGCCTCGACACACCTACCAGCGGAGAATATCTGCTGGATGGAATCTCGGTACGTACCATGAGCAAACCTCAGCGTGCCATATTGCGCAACCGAAAGATAGGCTTTGTCTTCCAAAGTTACAATCTGCTGCCAAAGACGACTGCTGTGGAAAATGTAGAACTCCCGCTGATGTATAATTCGGGAGTCAGCGCTTCCGAACGGCGGCGGCGCGCCATTGAGGCGCTGCAAGCCGTAGGACTGGGCGAACGGTTGGAACACAAATCCAATCAGATGTCCGGCGGACAGATGCAACGTGTAGCCATCGCCCGTGCGTTGGTCAATAATCCGGCAGTCATCCTTGCGGACGAGGCAACCGGTAACCTGGATACACGCACTTCGTTCGAGATCCTAGTACTGTTTCAGAAACTGCATGCCGAAGGCCGCACAATCATATTTGTAACGCATAATCCGGAAATAGCCCAATACAGCAGCCGTAACATCGTGTTGCGCGACGGACAAGTCAAGGAAGACAGCACTAACCCGGACATTCTTTCCGCAGCCGAAGCACTGGCCGCTCTGCCGGTACAAGAAGAATAACAGACAGATTATTATGAACGGAACCAATTTATTTAAAATAGCTTTGCGCGCCTTGAATAACAACAAGTTGCGCGCGTTCCTTACGATGCTGGGGATCATCATCGGTGTGGCATCCGTCATCACCATGCTCGCCATCGGCCAGGGATCAAAGAAAAGTATCCAGGCACAAATCTCCGAGATGGGCTCCAATATGATTATGATTCATCCGGGAGCAGACATGCGCGGAGGTGTTCGCCAGGACCCCAGTGCCATGCAGACACTGAAACTGACCGACTACGAAACATTGCGGGATGAAACCAGCTTTCTGGCTGCGGTCAGTCCTAATGTTTCCAGCTCCGGGCAGTTGATTGCAGGCAACAACAACTATCCGTCATCCGTGAATGGCGTGGGAACGGAGTATCTGGAAATTCGACAGCTCTCGATAGACAATGGAGAGATGTTCAGCGAAGCCGATATCCAGTCTAGCGCCAAGGTATGCGTGATAGGAAAAACCATTGTAGACAATCTTTTCCCCGATGGAGAAGATCCTGTAGGACGCATTGTCCGGTTCAGCAAAATACCGTTCCGTGTAGTAGGCGTACTGAAATCCAAGGGATACAACTCTATGGGTATGGACCAGGACGACATCGTACTGGCACCCTACACCACCGTGATGAAGCGTCTGCTGGCACAGACCTATCTGCAAGGTATCTACGCTTCTGCCCTTTCGGAAGACATGACGGACAATGCTACGGAAGAGATTACCGAACTTCTCCGCCGCAATCACAAGCTGAAAGAGGCGGATGACGATGATTTCACCATCCGGAGCCAGCAGGAATTGAGCAGCATGCTCAACTCTACCACCGACCTGATGACCACACTGCTCGCCTGCATTGCCGGCATATCGCTCGTAGTAGGCGGCATCGGCATCATGAATATCATGTACGTCAGCGTCACAGAGCGTACCCGTGAGATCGGTCTGCGCATGTCGGTCGGTGCACGTGGCGTCGACATCCTGAGCCAATTCCTGATAGAAGCCATCCTGATCAGCATCACCGGAGGCCTTATCGGAGTAATCATCGGCTGCGGTGCCAGCTGGGTTGTGAAAAGTGTCGCCCATTGGCCCATCTTCATCCAACCCTGGAGCGTATTCCTGTCGTTTGCGGTTTGTACCGTCACCGGAGTATTCTTCGGATGGTATCCGGCCAAGAAAGCCGCCGACCTCGATCCGATCGAGGCAATCCGATACGAATAAGCCATCATCAGTTTACTTGTTCGCCACAGAGAGCACAGAGGCAGAAAGAATTCCTTGATGTATACCGGATAGGATGACAGAAACTCTGTCTCTGTGCCCCTGTGGTAAACTAAAATTATTATCTTTGTTCCCATGAAACAATCTCTGACATCAGCCCGCCGTCCTCTGGAAATCCTGATACACATCATCAGTTGGGGGATTGTGTTCGGTTTCCCGTTCTTCTTCATCGATCGTACAGGAGACAGTATCAATTGGCATGCCTATCTGCGTCATTCTGCCGTACCCCTCTCTTTTGTCACCGTATTCTATTTAAACTATTTCCTCCTCGTTCCTCATCTCCTCTTCCGGGAACAGAAGAATAAATACATCATCTACAACATCTTATTGGTCTGCCTCATCGGACTGCTGCTGCATATCTGGCAAAGTCTGAATGCCCCGGCTCCCACTCTTAAGAAACCGCACATGCCTCCCGGATGGATTTTTTTCGTAAGAGACATTCTAAGCCTCATCTTCACCATCGGACTGAGTGCGGCCATCCGCATGAGTGCCCGTTGGGGACAAGCTGAAGCCGCCCGTCGTGAAGCGGAGAAAAGTCGCACCGAAGCAGAGTTGAAGAACTTGCGAAACCAACTTAACCCGCATTTCCTGCTCAACACGCTGAATAATATTTATGCACTCATCGCCTTTGACAGCGACAAGGCGCAGCAGGCCGTGCAGGAGCTCAGCAAGTTGCTACGCTATGTGCTCTATGACAATCAGCAGAACTATGTACCCCTTTGTAAAGAGGTAGACTTCATTCGCAACTACATCGAACTGATGCGTATCCGTCTTTCGGGAAATGTAGAGGTCATTACACAATTCGACATACAGCCGGACAGCCGGACGGAGATTGCTCCACTGATCTTCATCTCACTGATAGAGAATGCCTTTAAACACGGCATCTCCCCCACCGAACTGAGTTTCATCCACATCCTCATCTCTGAAAACAAAGAGGAGATCCGGTGTGAGATACGCAATAGTTATCATCCCAAAACCAACACGGATAAAAGCGGATCGGGTATCGGGCTCGAACAGGTAAGGAAGCGCCTCGAACTCTCTTATCCCGGACGTTATCAATGGGATAAAGCCATCTCCCCGGATGGCAAAGAATATATATCGAAATTATTAATATTTAATCATCCATAGCCGTGAAATTACGTTGCGCCATAGTCGACGACGAACCTCTGGCACTCAGTCTGCTGGAGAGTTATGTCAACAAAACACCTTTTCTCGAACTGGCGGGAAAGTATTCCAGTGCCGTACAGGCCATGAAAGAACTTCCCGGGAACCAGATCGACCTGTTGTTCCTTGACATTCAGATGCCGGAACTCAACGGTCTGGAATTCTCTAAAATGGTATCCCCTCGTACTCGTATTGTGTTCACTACTGCTTTCGGTCAATACGCCATCGACGGATACCGGGTCAACGCACTCGACTACCTACTCAAACCCATCTCGTATGTTGACTTCCTGCAGGCAGCCAACAAGGCGTTGCAATGGTTCGAACTGGTCCAGAAGCCCGAAGAAGTAGACAGTATTTTTGTCAAAAGTGACTATAAACTGGTGCAGGTAGAACTCAAAAAGATATTATATATAGAGGGTTTGAAGGATTACATCAAAATCTACACCGAAGATGCCCCCAAACCCATTTTGTCACTTATGAGCATGAAGTCCATGGAAGAGTTGCTTCCCCCCGCCCGCTTTATGCGTGTACATCGTTCTTTCATCGTCCAGAAAGACAAAATACGCATCATCGACCGCGGGCGTATCGTATTTGATAAGACCTATATCCCCGTCAGCGATAGCTACAAGCAGACTTTCCAAACATTCCTCGATGAGCGAAGTTGAAAGGATTTGTAGCTGATTTATCGGTAAAATGTGAGTATTTGTCGATTATTATTTATACATAAACAAAAAATATCTATCTTTGTAACAAACAGAACGGAAGTTGTGAAACTTCCAAGAATAGAATAGTTTAGTTAAGTCTAGTTTAGTTTTTGTGTTGAAGGGCTTCTACCTCAGAGGAGGATTTAGAAGCCCTTTCTATTTATCCCTTATAATTCTAATAAGGGACATCTACACTTGTTTGAGCGTATTCATCATTCTCTCTATAAATGGTTTTTCATATGTTAAAGCTTCAAGGAACACATCTGGTAAAATTCCAGAGTTAATTGTACCCAATGTTGCCAATAATGTACTATATTTAGGTCTTAATAGTTCACACCCTTTATTATAGCAGCTATTTACGTATTCTTGCCAACGCCTAACCAACATATGCCCCTGTTGTCTCTCCAAATTTGGTATACTCCAGTTATCTCCACACCCCAAATGAGTAGCAGTAGCAGGCATACCTGAAGCTTCCATAAAAATACTACACGGAATGCACGAACCAATCTTAGAAGTTCCGGAACTCAAAGCAAACTCAACACACATCTCCTGCCCTTTATTCATAGTATTTCCAAATTGCATTATAGCCTGAGTCATCCCATGATTACTTTTGAATAAAAACTTTCCATCTAAAATACCTAAAGATTCTAAGAGTTCTTTAGTAACAGTATCTGGAGTCTTTTCGCCACTTAAATATCCTGCAGGGATGTAGTGCCTTAATGACTTAAATTGTTCACCTACTTTTCTTATGCACTCTAAAGATTGATTAGTAGTTTTAGCCGCATTTTTGTAAGCAGTACTAATTTTTTCTTGTTCGTAAGTGTCAATTTCTCTATAATGGGGAGGATAGATTTCTAATTTTGAAGCTCCTATAAAAGATATAGTTTTCTCTACTATCTTATATAGCCCTCCTATATATGCTCCACGAAGAGGAGTTCCAGCAACTTTTTGTAATTGATCTACAACAACCTTAAAGTCTTTTGCCCATTGACTGAACTCATCTATCGTCATTCCACCATGTTTAGCACCGATAAAAGGCAATTGAGATTGCGGAAGTGCTTCTTTTATATCTACATGACATCCCACTTTAGCCAATAGTGTTTGGATTTCCTTATGTTCTTGAACGGTTTTCGCATTTTTACAACTAATTTGTGCATTTTCTTTAGTGATCCTCTGTCTTTCTGACATAGGCATCTCCTCACTTTCTTGAGCTAACGTTTTTTGTTCATATATAAGCTGCGTCCTTTGCGGGTTTCTTTTAACAATTGATTGGTGAATAAAACCTACTGCAATGGTAGTACATAGAACATCCGCATTGTTTGAATTTAAGATAGCCATAATATTCCTGTTTTTTTAATTAAAGTTAATGTAAGCTTACGATACAAAAGTATGCAATAAGAAAGCTGGAAGCAATTATAAATTCCTGATAAGCACATCAATCTTCCTAAGACTGGGAGATTTCTCTTGAATGGAAAAAGGAGAAAGACAAAACGCTTAAAAAATCTAACCTCACGAATCAAATAGTCCGGTTGTTTGTTCATAAGCACCTATAAAATGAAAAAATGTTATGAAGAGAATTGAAATACATAAGATTGACGTATCCAGCAGTTTGCCGATCCCATACGCCGATGAAGGTATACGGGCCGGTTTCCCGTCACCGGCACAAGACTATATGGAGCAAGCCATAGATCTGAACAAAGAGCTAATCAAACATCCGGCCAGTACATTCTTTGGACGTGTAGTAGGTGATTCAATGTGGGATGAAGGCATAGAAGAAGGAGACATTCTGGTCATCGACAAATCACTGGAATTACAGGATGACGACCTTGCCGTGTGTTTTATTGATGGAGATTTTACTGTAAAGCGGGTACGAATTGAACCTAATGCCGTCTGGTTAATACCGGCGAATCCGAAATACTCCTTGATTAAAGTAACAAAGGAGAATGAATTTATCGTCTGGGGAATAGTGACCTATACCATCAAAAAGAACAGGAGAAAAAGATAATGTTTGGACTAATGGACTGCAATAACTTCTACGCAAGTTGCGAGAGAGTGTTCAATCCGGCTTTGAACGGTAAGCCGATCGTTGTTTTAAGTAATAACGACGGATGTGTTATTGCCAGAAGTAACGAAGCGAAAGCATTGGGGATTAAAATGGGAGTTCCGGCTTATCAGATCAAAGACGATATTCAGAAATATGGTATATCTGTCTTTTCATCGAACTATACGCTATACGGCGACATGTCCAGACGCGTGATGTCCATACTGGCAGAACAAGTGCCGGAAATGGAAGTATACAGTATAGACGAAGCATTTCTTAACCTGGAAGGGATTCGGGATATTCAGTCACTCGGAACAGACATTATAAACAAAGTAATCCGCGGAACCGGCATACCTGTTAGTTTGGGTATCGCCCCAACCAAAACACTCGCAAAGGTCGCCAATAAATTTGCAAAGAAATATTCTGCTTACAATCGTTTATGTATCATCGATACAGAAGAAAAGCGCACCAAGGCTCTGCAGCTTACTGAAATTGGAGACATCTGGGGGATCGGTCACCGACAAGTTGCCAAGTTAGAAAAGCAGGGAGTCAAAACAGCCTATGACTTTACCGAGTTGCCCGAATCTTGGGTGCGTAAGAACATGACTGTAGTCGGAGAAAGGACCTGGAAAGAACTTCAAGGCATTTCCTGTATTGATATGGAAACCACACCACCGGCCAAAAAGCAGATATGTACAAGTCGGTCATTCGGCAAGATGGTGGAGGACATCGATACAATGTCGGAAGCAATCGCCACTCACGCTTCTACATGCGCAAAGAAACTCCGACAACAGAAAGGCTATGCAATGTCACTAATGGTATTCATCCATACGAATAACTTCCGTAAAGATTCGCCACAATATTGGAGGAATACAGTTGTACATCTTCCGATACCAACCAATGACACATTAGAAATTGTACATTATGCACTGGCCGGGCTAAAAACGATTTTCATGCAAGGCTATCAATATAAGAAAGCCGGAGTTATTATCACCGAAATCACCGATAGCACCCAATTGGGACTGTTTGATTCAGTAGATCGCGAGAAACGTGAACGTCTTCAACAAACAATAGATAAGATAAACGGTAAACACAGCCGACTCGTCAAATTAGCAATTCAAGGTACAGGGAGGAATTGGAAGCTTAAACAAAAACAGCTATCAGGGCATTATACCACTGACATCAATCAGATTATAAGCATTAATTGTACTTACCCAACTGCATGTCAACGAAAACAATATAGCTGAACTTTCGTAAGACGGAACAACCACTTTAGATAGAATCCGATACATAACCTACCTGGAAAATTGTACTGTCCCGCATATAATTTGAGAGAAATATTGTGAAAGAAAAAGGCTGCTTACCGTATCGTCTCATCCATCCAAAAAGAAGAGTCATTCATGATATGAAAGAGTTTCCCTCTTTTCTGAAAATAGTCCGGATGCGACAATATCTTCTCTCTTAACTCATCAGCGCTATCCAAGCTTTCTATCTGATTATCAAAAAGCATATTAGCAGACACATAAGTTTTGACACAGAGATAATCCAACTCTTTTATTACGACACCAAAGAAAATTCCGGTCTTAGTATACCCGACAAAACCCTCATGTCCTTTATTAGAGCCTTCTCTGAAATCAAAAGTAAAGAGACCGCTATTTAAAAAGAAATATTTTATTTGTTCATCAAAAGAAATCCCTTCTAAGCCGTTGGGTATTAGCTGACGCTCCCGATACCTTTTCCAAAAATGAGGTTTAAAGTCAATTATAGACAGATTACTATATATATTTTTAGGATAAATAATTCCCATACCCCAATTTTCATATTTAAGGTAAGGGACAATACCGGGACATTTTCTCTCATTACGATAACGAGCCAACATTATCACATTCCACATATTACCCGATGACGATTTCCATGAAAACTGATGTATAACCGGAAATAGGACAGCTTTAATAAACTTTCGGTAGTTACTAGCCTTATTATCCAACATTTTTTCATAAAAAGCCGGATAGTCATTCTTTATTTCTTTACACACCTCTTCGGTGGTCATGGTTGGGACAAGCATCACATACAAATTTGGACAAAGATAAAAATTAAAATTCGTTCTTATACATTTTTTCACATTTTTCTTATCACTTTTTTTAATCATAGCCACCCGTATGTTTTACCTTAAAAAAACACCAACAATAAAAAAGTAATAATAGTAAAGAAGATGAATTATAATCAGAAACAGACCTTTAATCATTATTCATGGTTATTACTTATTTAGACAACGGATTAGCTAAAAAATATTGGGTAACTTTACTTTTATTATAAAACTGCAGAATCTTATTATCATTCAGTTTATCAGGGTCAATTCCACCATCACGATATTTCGCGTTTTCCGGCTTATGAAAACCTAACAGATTCCGATCCGTATATGGCAGCCAATCATTCCCTCTCAAATAAGTATGTAGTTGCCACATGAACTCGGTCCATCCCACTCCACCGGAAGCATAAGTCATGTTACTAGAATGACCATATCCCATACAGTGCATAAATTCATGTGTAATTGATTCCCAACCGCTAAAAGAAGCATAATGACCATAATAATTCCAGTGAGTTACTCCCCACACGTTTCCTCCGCCCAAACCGCCAACAGAGGGTTTAGATCGTCCACAAACAAAGTTATGCGGTTGTTTGAAACGTTTTTCTTCTGATAAATACTTTTCCGGTGTGAACTTAACACGGTTATTATCATAAAGTTCTCCACCAAATATCTTACTAAAATTTCTCATGATAAAAGCATACTCGGGAGTAGTCATCATATAGGCATAATTTGTAATAATGACCACCCACTCACGTGCATAGATGGCACTCAACTCGCGCCATGAACCACTTTCATACCCCGGTTTCCAATCATAATTTGAAAAAGAAATATTCCACTCCGCATCTATTTTAGAAAGCATTTCAAAATGCTTATCATCGCTAAGTAAACGAAATTTCATTCTCTTTTCGTTCAGGCTCGAAAGGGACAGAGTATCCACACCGTTATCCTTTTTATATATGAAATTTCCATTGATCAACGATGGCTTAAACTCAAATTGTGAGAATCCCGGTATGGAGTCCAGATAAGCAATAGGAACATACTGGGAACCACCTTCTACATAGACTTCAAGTGTGAGATCATAAACCGTCTTGGCGGAATAGCTGGTAATTGAAAGCAATTGATCATTTGCTTTTCTAATTTGAAAAAGTTCATTCACTCTGAAAGAGCGCTTGCTCTTATCAGTTACAACTGAAGTAGGTTCTTCAAGAGACAATATTTTCCGGGCATATTCAGCCGGAATTTTATCGTACGTAACTGTATCGATCTTAAAACCGGGACCATCTGATGTCATCAGATTACGCGTAACGGAAGTTGGAGGACCTTGGTCAATATCCATTTCATCGCAAGAGAAGACAACACACAATAAACATAACGAGAAAAAACTAATAATACATTCAGAAAAATTTAAAATCATTTTCATACTCAATTGTTTTTAAAGATAAATATATAATTAAAGGTCTGTTTTTTTAAAATCCGAACATTCTTACACTTTTAATTCCTTTATACTATAAAAACATTTGAAGCAAGGGGCATACTAACCCAAAAGAGGTTAAATAAAAAGGTAAAAAAATAAATAATTTTATCAGTAGTTTTAAAATAAGATACAATCATGAAGTGGTTGTAAATCAGCATTATCTTACTACTGATAAAAATGAAATCTAATATATAATTGGATGGAAACCTTGTAATCTAAAGAATATTATAAAAAGAAAGGCGGCCTGATAAGCCGCCATATCCGTTTTACAACGGTACTAGAAACATCGATACCGCTATTATATCCTATTTAGCTTCTCAGGATTTACTTCTGAAAACACTGAACAGGCCCCCGGTAATCCATACGGAAAAGACAAATGGTGCCGTTAAAGTCACTATGCCCATATGCATACCCGTTAACTGCAGAACGATAGACAGTATGATAGAAAATATCGCTTTGACTACTCCTATGCCTGTCTTATCTCCCAAGGCTATGGCACAAAGCACTCCGTTATATCCTAATAATCCCAAATTCCATGCAGCAAGATCAGTATGTGGATATAAAATCATAAATAAAGGAAGTATTGCACCGGTCAGTGTATACAGAGCATTTATACGAGAATTAATCAGGATCCCTAAAAGAAAAAATAATCCCGAAAGTATATTTCCCTGAAACATCACCTGACCGATATTTAAGCAGAATGAACGGAAAATATCCATTGTTAGTTCAGGCTTTTCCAACGATGAAGATAACAGTAAAGAAGGGTATAGATAATGACACCCAACAAGCAGAAGCCATACAACAAAAATAAAGGGTGCTGTCAGTCCCGATACTCTGTTCTGATAACGAAAACAACGCGCAACCCATGTGGAGAAAACAGAGCCTGAGATAAGCAATAATATAGATGTAACATTGATTTCCATAAAGACTCCAATTGCAATACCGACCAATGTCCCATTAAAACCATACAATCCGTTACGAATATCCTCCTTATCATATCCGGATAATGAAGCTGTCAAAGTGCTAACGACTGTACCGAGTACAGATAAAACTGCGAGTTGCCATGAATTAAAAGCAATTCCTAATAACATCAACCCACCGGATAGAGCATTATTCTGAAACATCACTTGCCCAATTCCACGACCTAATATTAAAATGTTTTTATACATATGTAATTGTTTTTATGCTGCAAATGTATATAATGTCAGCCGAAAAACAAAACAGGGATATTTATCACGGAAATAACATTTTAAGAATCAACATCTTACAAATAGAGGCAGCCTTATCGGGGCCGCCTCTGTTCATAAATACAAAGTACATTCGAATCTTTTATTCCGTCTTTAATCCTTTCTTGTCCAGATAGGCTTTAAACCGATGCAGATATTCGTCTGATGGTCCGTCAAAGAATGAAACACCGGATGCACCGTTATCAAATGCTTCATCCAATGCTTTCTCAAAATCGTTCTTTATATCGGGAAACATCAGTCCGGCATACACTTTCGCACGTCCGTCAACGGTCTTAACACTCTCTTGAACCGAACGCCCGATCCATTCCGGTCCTTCGTAATAAAAACCATTATAGATCATCGGGAAATAAGCATCCAGCGACCAGTTACCCCAATCCTGACGCACCATTTTCTTGGCCATAGAAGGACCGGGGAATACAGCAGCAGAAATTGCTTTCCCATCGGCTTTCACCGCTTTTGTTATTTGGTCGACAACACGACTGATCGCATCCAAGCGGAAATTGATCCATGACTGATCTTCCATCGGGTACTTTAACTCCAACGGATCACGCCCTGTTTGTTCTTTAAATTTAGTACGGCAAACATCACAATAGCAATAATCATATTCAGGATGTTCACTTGTCTGTTCTATTCCATAATTTTTCCACAAGCTGACAGGCAGAACTACATCCGGGAAACGAACATAGTCCAAATGTACTCCATCTACATAGGGTAAATGAGCTATCTTCACATAATCATCTGCCAAATATTGGGCCACTCCTTCATGGTTGGGACAAAGAAAACGGTAATAATTCACATAAGCAGGCTTATCATGCGTAGACTCCCCCTTACGATTCACCGCAAACCAATCGGGATGTACGTTGAGCAATTCGGCACGATTCATTGTCCACTTCCAGAAATGAGCTTCAAGACCGGCTTCCTTACACATGCGGTATAGGTTTTCATCATATCCTTCAAACATCACCCCGCTGATGCCGCACTCTTTAAGCAGGGCAAACCATTGGCGGTAATCCGCTTCACTTTTACTCTTATTTATACGTGTCCACACCCAGTTCTTCACTTGACGCGGCACAACCTTTTCTGTCCAAAACCGTCCCTCATTATTAATGATGTAACGTCTGCCTTCACCCGGAACAGTAATGGCTATTTGATATGTATTCCGAATGGCTTCAACCGAGATTTGCGCACCTTGCGGGAGCCCCTTCAATTCAGCATCTGTCAGGAAGAAATCCTGTTCCGTACGCAGATAATTTTTCTCTTTCGCATACCTTTCCTGTTGTACATAGAACATAGCCCAAAGCAGTTTATACACAGAAGCATTATACGGTAATGCAAAAGTATGTTCGGGTGTTCCTACTTTCTCGTCAGCAAAAAACAAATATCCCCAACGATCCGGCATATGCATATCAACTTTTCCGGTAGGTGTCCAAACCCAATTTTCTTCAGGTCCTCCTGCCTTCAGCCATTGTACACGTGAAAAATTAATTCGCCAGCAATTACCAGCTTTCAATGGATTATTGAAATTCATAGTCAATGCTTTATGTGGAATAGCCATCTCCACACTCCAATATTTATCTTTGTCTTTCGACTTATTCAGCGTACCTTCGCGATGAATGGCCAACTTTAATCCCGGACAATCCCATTGTACCATAAAGTTTCCACCAGACCGATAAGGCCTGTCCAGCATTAGGTCGAATATGACCCCACGCGCGTTGGTTTCTATTTCAAAATAGTTGTGCCCGTCCCAGTCAGGATCTATGAAAACCTCAAAATCATTATCATAATAAATAATAGTATCCCGCTGTGTAAGACGTGCCTTGATATCATCCTCCTGCAACATCGCCCCTATATAAAGATATTCATCGTCCCACAGCATCTTGGCCGTAGTTTCATATTTAGGTGTAGGAAACCCCTCCCCGCTGATATCTACAAACGGAGCTGTCGGTTTTGCCTTCTGCCACGAAACTTCATCCAGTTTGCCATCTATTTTCAGTTTACCATCCGTACGATAACACACATATGAACGAGGTTCAGTCAGGAAACGCCCGTATTTCTGAAAAATACTTTGTGCACCGACAGGCAAACTAAAAAAGAAGAAAATAAGAAAAGAAAACTTCATAGCTAAAAAAACAGGTTGTATTTGCTTCATTATTGATTAATTTTAGTTACAGTTTCAAAGATATGAATTATTCTGAAACCTATAAAGAATTCAACCTATAATTATAATTGCAATGAAGCGAATCATAAAACATAGAACACAATGCTTTTATTTCATAGCCAAAAGATTTCTCAAAAGCCGGAAAATTATAAAGAAATGTCCCTCGAACACATCTCCCTGGCTTTTTGTACTGATGAAACTAAAACGCCCCGGCTCTTTCGAGTCGGGGCCTGACATAAATTAAGTTGTGTGCTTTCTTCAAAGATTGGGAAACTATCTATTCAGTATATTCCCTCTTTCATTCAAGAATACAGCCTGTTCATGAAAATCACTCGACAATATAATCACTTTGTAGAGTTTACCCTCCGAACGACTATAAGCAATAAAAGCTTCTTTAATCAATGCTCCTTCGCAGGATAACTCATCAATCACCGCTTCAGGAAGATTATTAACCTCAATAGGTGTAAAGTCTTCCCGCGAATCTCTTTGTTCTACTTTCGGGGACTTTTTCTTTAGAGGTTCATCTGCTTTTGCTACTGAAAATCCCAATCCCATTACTATTACCAATGCTACTAATACCTTTTTCATAATTCTTGAAAACTTAATTGTTCTAGATCTACTAACTATAACTAAACATCTGAATATTGTTATGCAATGCACATGCCAGACTTGTGTAGATCCGGATTAGATCTTCATTTTCAAAGAATTATATTATAACAGCCTTTATTGAAATAGTGGAATACGAAGAAATATTCCACATTTTCTGTAGAATTTTTCCACAGAAATCAAGTGGGTTACGTACTTTTGCGAAGTTACTTAGGCATCCCCGTACCTCATTTCTCCTCCAGCTTCTCCCTGATACGATAAAGACGAGTTATAGCCGGATTGTAGAAAGCATCGGGATAATGGGCCCTGATACACGATAAATCAGATTCTATACAAAGTTTTACATCAAAAATACGCTCCGCTTTACTCAGTTCCAGTTCCTGAGGTAACTGTGCAGTCTGTGCCCATTCCATTAATTCTTTCACACTCTGTTCGTCAAACTTATATTCCATCTTAGTCTTGTTTTTCCGCAAATTTACAACTTAAAGGGCATAAAACAAAGCACCCTCCTCATTTCCTCCCGGTTCAATCCCTACTTATAGTGATTGCCTTCTTCACAATACCTAAATCGAGTGATTGCCCCGCAACACAGAACCAGCTATCTTTGCCAATACATTAATTAGTCATAATTATTACGTAAGTCACATTTAAGTGAGATAAGCCAATCCGGCCGAAGTGATTCTCCCGGATTCCATTTTGTTGAGTTGTTATTTTAATTATCATACTGTTTAATTGTTGTATGTAAATAACGTATTCAAATAGAACGAAAAACGTCCGGCCTGTGAAGGTCGGACGTTTTTTTTATTTCTTATCCGCGAATGACTTTTTCAGCAGCTGCATTATCCATAAATAGTTCCACGTTATCGGCATGATGCGCTATATAGGCGGCCGGTCCGGTATCTCCCGAATAGAAGATATCTTCTACAACCGGACTTTTCACCCTTCCTGTTATCAGGAAAATGATCCTTCGGGCATTCAAAATCGGAAGTCCTGTCAAAGCTATTCTCTTTTGACCGTTATTCGGATTAAAATTCGCCTCATATATATGATCCGTTGAGAGCAATTCCTCCTGTCCGGGAAAGATAGACGACGTATGTCCGTCATTACCCGCTCCCAGCAGCACTACGTCAAATACCGGGAACTCATTCTCCACCGGCACTTCTTTCATCACCAGCTTCGAATAGCGGGCAGCCTCCTTCTTCGGATTCTTCTCCCCCTGTATTCGAAACACATTCTCGTACGGAATAGGTACAATACTCAGCAACAACGACCGCATCATGCCATAATTACTGTCCGAATTTTCGGGAGGCACACAACGTTCATCTACCCAAAACACTTTCAGTCGTTCCCAAGGAGTGATATCCGTATATTCATTCGCCCATAAGTCAAACATCAGTGCCGGAGTGCTTCCACCACTAAACGCGATACAAAAGGTCCTGTCCGGTTCATCTAACATCAGTTTCACCAAATGTAATATCAGTGCACGTGCCGTCTCTATGGACGAAGGAAAAATGTAGGGTTTCATAGCTCGCAATATTGATCTGTGTTTGTTAAGTTCTTGCATGGATTGGTCCATTCGGCACCATGCTCATGCATCATAGCCTCACTCTCCAAAGGTCCCCAAGTTCCAGCAGGATAACCATACAACGGCGCCTCGGGATGTTCATTCCAATAACGCAGAATCGGATCGAAGAAATGCCAGGATGCTTCTACTGCATCACTCCGTGTAAAGAGGGTCTGGTCGCCCAGGATACAGTCTTCTATCAGACGGGCATAGGCATCTCCGCCGGGGACGCCCCCCAACTGATCATAACTGAAATCCATCGTTACCTGTTTGACCTCAAATCCGGGTCCCGGCACTTTCATGCCAAATTTCAACACAATACCTTCATTGGGCTGCAAACGCAATATCAGCTTATTGGCTCTCGGACAATTACCACCCGCGCAATGGAACATCTGATGAGGAGTTTCACGGAAATGCACCACTATCTCAGTCACTTTTGTCGGCATCTGTTTTCCGGTCCTGATATAAAAAGGTACTCCACTCCACCGCCAGTTACTGATACCCAGTTTCATTGCAATATAAGTCTCGGTACGTGAGTCGGGTGAAATATTCTTCTCTTCCCGATACCCCCTTTTATTTCCCCCTGCCGTATATTGCCCCCGGACAATATGTTCACTCAAATCCGTTTCGGTCAAAGGAGTCAGAGACTCGTATACCTTCACCACTTCATTACGGAAATTATCCGCATTAAACACAGCGGGAGGTTCCATAGCAGTCAATGCCACGAGCTGGATCAGATGATTCTGTACCATATCCCTCAGTGCACCCGTAGTATCATAAAAACCGCCGCGTTGCTCGATTCCGAGATTCTCCACGGCGGTCACTTCCACATAATCTATATAATTACGGTTCCATAAAGGCTCAAAAATACCATTGGCAAAACGAAAAGCTAACAGGTTCTGAGCCGTTTCTTTACCTAAGAAATGATCGATTCGGTAAATCTGATGTTCGTCGAATACAGAAGCATAAATTTTATTCAGTTTCTCAGCCGATTCCAGATCATACCCGAATGGCTTTTCAACGATAATTCGTGCACGGCCTTTATTCAGATGCACCGACTTCAGGTGCAACGGAATCACACCATACAATGATGGAGGCGTAGCGAGGTAAAACAGCAGGTCATCCGGCCGGCTATCTCCGCTCAGTTCTTCAATGCGTAGGCGAAGCTGTCCGTATCCGCTTTCCAATGCCGGGTCTATTGCCAGATAGTGAAGATGTCCAACGAAAGCGTCCATCTTCTCCTTATTCTGCTCTTCCGACTTCACAAATTTCTCCATCTCATTATAAATGTAAGTCCGATAGTCCGCATCTTCATAAACCGTACGTCCCACCCCGAGAATTTCAAATTCTTCCGGAAGACGCTTGGCTACATACAACGAATACAATGCCGGCATCAACTTACGCTTCGTCAAGTCACCCGAAGCACCAAAGATAGTCATTACAAATTTACTCATATTTCTTTTTTTGCTTATACATTATACGTACCCGACTTTGTATCTCCTCCGTGTCCTGTCCAGTTTTCATGGAAAAAGACTCCTCGTAACTCATCTTTCCGCTCAAATGTATGAGCACCGAAATAATCGCGCTGTGCCTGTACCAGATTGGCCGGAAGATCAGCCGACACTAACGAATAGAAATAATTCAAAGCCGAAGAGAAAGCCGGAACCGGCAGTTCCTCACGCATGGCTTGTGCCACCAGGTTCTTCCAGCCGGACAACAGACCTTTGATCTCTTCTTCAAAATAAGGGGCCAGCAGCAGATGTTTAGGCTTTTCTTTTGCCTCAAATGCCGCAGCAATATCATTCAGGAAAACACTGCGAATAATACAACCGCCTCTCCACATCCGTGCAATCGAAGCCAGATCGAGGTTCCATCCAAATGTATCGGAAGCACGTTGCAACACCGCAAACCCTTGAGCATACGAAACCAGTTTCGAAGCATACAATGCCGAGAAAATCTCTTTTTCCGTATCTTGTTTATTATATACAGCCATCGAGTGCCTGCATTGATATTGCCGGGCAGCAGCTTCACGCAGTTCCTTCCGGGCCGACAAACTGCGTTCAAAAACGGCCGTAGCAATCAATCCCAGTGGCATACCTAATTCCATGGCATTAATCACCGACCATTTGCCTGTCCCTTTCTGTCCGGCGGCATCCAGGATCTTATCAATCAGATAGGCCCCTGTCTTATCTTTATGGCGGAGTATATTACCTGTAATTTCTATCAGATAACTCCGTAGTTTACCTTCATTCCAACGGGTGAACACAGATGCCATCTCCTCGTTAGTCATATCCAGCAGCTCCTTCATCACCCAATAAGCTTCAGCAATCAACTGCATATCACCATACTCTATCCCGTTGTGTATCATTTTCACAAAATGTCCCGATCCGGCAGGTCCCACCCACTGGCAGCACGGAGTCCCATCCGGCGCTTGGGCCGCAATGCTCTGCAAAATCGGTTTCACCTCTTCCCATGCTTTCTCCGAACCGCCCGGCATGATAGAAGCTCCGTTCAAAGCTCCCTCTTCTCCGCCCGAAACACCGGCACCGACGAACAGAAAACCTTTCGACTCTGCCAGTTTCACTCTTCGGTTCGTATCTTCATAATTCGAGTTACCACCGTCAATCAATATATCACCCGGAGAAAGATACGGGAAAAGTTGCTCCATCAGCTCATCCACCGGACTACCGGCACGTACCATCATCATTATCTTACGAGGCAAAGCGATCGATTCTACAAAAGCCTCTATATCCGTGAAGCCCTCTATATGCTTGCCTTTAGCCCTTCCGTTGATGAAACGTTCCACCACGCCTTCTTCCACACCCGGTACCGTACGATTATACACCGATACGCTCCAACCTCTGCTTTCCATGTTCAGAGCTAAATTTTCTCCCATCACAGCTAAACCAATCAGGCCTATATCTGTTTTATTCTGAGTTGCCATAATTGTAATATGTATCTAAATTGGTTGATTTTTTGTTCTTTTTCTTATTATCTATAACACATATCGAAAATATTTGTTCGGATAGTTTCAGAAAAAAGTATTACTTTTGTAACAAACTGCTAAAACCTCGTAATGAAGAAAATACACATAGGACTTTTGCCACGTATCATCATAGCTATTATACTTGGTATCGCTATCGGAAATTTCCTGCCGACACCTTTGGTACGGCTGTTCGTGACCTTCAACTCCATCTTTGGAGAATTCCTCAATTTCTCCATACCTCTTATCATTCTCGGACTGGTTACCATTGCCATAGCCGATATTGGTAAAGGAGCCGGACGAATGCTGCTTGTCACGGCACTCATTGCATATGGTGCCACTCTTTTCTCCGGATTTCTGTCCTACTTCACCGGAGCCGCCATTTTCCCTTCGCTCATTACTCCGGGAGCACCTCTCGACGAAGTGAGTGAGGCGCAAGGAATCCTACCCTATTTCTCTGTTGCCATTCCACCCTTGATGAATGTCATGACGGCACTGGTCCTTGCCTTTACCCTCGGCCTGGGGTTGGCAAGCCTGCATAGTGACGCCCTGAAAAACGTAGCACGAGACTTTCAAGAGATCATCGTACGTATGATAAGCGCAGTCATCCTCCCGTTGCTGCCCATTTACATCTTTGGTATTTTCCTCAATATGACACACTCCGGACAAGTATTCTCCATCCTTATGGTGTTTATTAAAATTATCGGTGTCATTTTCATACTACATATTTTCTTGCTGGTTTTTCAATATTGCATTGCGGCATTGTTTGTCCGTAAAAACCCGTTCCGCTTGTTGGGACGGATGCTGCCGGCTTATTTCACCGCTTTAGGCACTCAGTCATCAGCCGCCACCATCCCTGTCACACTCGAACAGACCAAGAAGAACGGTGTTTCGCCCGATATAGCCGGATTTGTCATCCCGCTTTGCGCCACCATTCATTTATCCGGAAGCACCCTGAAGATTGTGGCCTGTGCTTTAGCCTTAATGATGATGCAGGGCATGCCTTTCGATTTTTCCCTGTTTGCAGGTTTCATTTTCATGCTCGGCATCACGATGATTGCCGCTCCCGGCGTTCCTGGAGGCGCTATTATGGCTTCTTTAGGCATCCTCCAGTCCATGCTCGGTTTCGATGAATCGGCCCAGGCATTGATGATCGCCCTCTACATTGCCATGGACAGTTTCGGTACAGCTTGTAACGTAACCGGTGATGGAGCCATCGCTCTGATTATAGACAAGATCATGGGGAAAAGAAAAACTCCCGAAAGCCTCTAATGGCTATCGGGAGTTCACCCTGTTTGGTTATTAATTCCGTTTTATAATGTCATAGCCTGCCCGCCTATTACACCGGCTACAGCACTTGCCACAGCAATAATCAACTTCAATATAATATTCCATCCCGTTTTCTTCATACTCTTTATCCTCCTTCCGTTGTCAATAATTATTATATCAGCAATAAATTTTATCAGGCTGTCGGATCATCCACAATATCTCCACTACCCGATCCGCCATTAATTGCTCCCCCTATCGCACTGACTTTCTGGAATTCCACTCCCTGAAGCAAAGCACGGGTAGTGCCGATAGCTGCGGGACGAGTATATTCCGGAGTAAACAGACAACGAAGAGCCGCCACCTGATTCGGACTCACCTCTTCCTCTTGATCCACTCCATGCCCTTGTGTACAAGCTTTCATCGTGAAAGTGCCTAATCCCTCCAGACGTACCGAACGGCTATTCAACAATTCTTTACGCATGGCAGTCATCAAGTTACGAATCACATTATGAACATCACCCGGTGTCAACGATGATTTTTCAGCTATTACTTCAGCCAACTGTTGTGAAGTTACCATTTTTCCAACTTTCACCAGAGTCAGGTGCCACTGTTTCTTTCCCTCTTTAGTTTTCAACTGCGATTGTCTCGCTCTATAAAATAAAGGCATAATTTTTCTCCTTCTTTACTAATGTTACTACTACGTTTCATTCATGTTTTGTTGATCAACACTGCAAAGATGAAGATTTACAAATTATCGGCAAAGGAAAAAACGGTCCGGAAAGCAGTTTTCTCAGAAAAACTTATAACACGCTTATTATCTGTATCATAATTCTAAGCTCTTCGTTCAAAACAGGTGCATACACATGTACCCAATATCAGTTAAGTTTTAGTTCATCCGACAAATGCATAGTTCCAGTACAGAAAGTCTCACAATAGTAGTAATATATAGATATTATTTTTAAATTTTGCAATTAAATAATAATATTCCACCATATATAAGTAAAGCAGACTATATTACCAACCAAGAGATAATGCTACTTTTAGCGAAACGCATAAAGGAGTATAGGCTTGCCGCACGGATGAGCCAAAAGGAAATGGCGGAGAAATCCGGTGTGAGTCTTGCTACTATAAGCCATTTTGAACAAGGTGTCAATCAGAACATGACCCTGAATAATTTCATATCATTGTTGCGGATAATCGGTATGGAGCAACGTATAAGTGATTTACTGCCTGAGTTGCCCATGCCACTAATGGCACTGAAACAACGAAATAAATTCATTCCCAAAAGAGTAAGGAGAAACAATAATGATACAAAATCTTGATGTGTTTTTATGGAATCGGAAAGTGGGTACATTGGTAGCCTATAAGGAGAAATACGTAGACAAGGTAATCAGTGTTGTCAGCAACTACCAGCGATATGCGCACATAGCAGGAGTTGATGCCTATTGGGGTCATCAAATAAAAGAGGAAATCAATGACCGTATTGGGATGTTATAAGCTAAATATAAAAAATGGGAATATCAATGCTATATTGAATATAAATCATCGTAATTATTAGTTACCATTTGTTTTGTAACTCTATTATTTTTCGACTGTAACTTCTTTTATTTTTTAGACTATATTAGATCTATGGTAGGAAGCATAATATAGACAATATCACTTCGCTTGATGCAAGCAAAAGAAACGCTTCATAAATAGAATATAGACCAAACTCAGCGCAATAATGGTACCCGACAAATACCCATATTCATTCCCCGGAAATAGAAAATACCCGACTATAACTACTGCCTGCACCAACATATACACCAATGAAACCACCATGTGAGGAATTTTCAGCTCATTTGCCATAATCTGGTACAAATGTTTCCGATGTGGCAAACCAATATTCTCATGCAACATCAACCGATGAATTATTGTCAGCACACTATCCACCCCATAGACTGCCAACAAAACAATCCAGCTGAAATTTTCCGTACGGATTATCAGCATACCGATCAGAAAGAGGATCACGAAAGCAATGCTAACCGAACCTACATCCCCCGCAAAACACTTTGCCTGTTTCCGGAAATTGAAGAAGTTAAAGACCAACACAGCACAAAGCATGGTATAAATCAAAGCCGGCTCTACAAATGGAACATATACCCCATTTATAAATGCTAATGCCGCCAGCACCACCAACGAGTATCCACCTGTAATGCCATTAATACCATCCATAAAATTATAGGCATTGATAATCCCTGTGCAAACAATCAAAGCAACCACAATGGTCCACCAAGGCAGGCTGAACAACCCCCATTGATAGAACATCAAAGCCATCGCCGTAAAATGAAACACCAAACGTAACCCCTGAGAAGTAGAACGAATGTCGTCTACAAAACTGATAAAAGTAATCAATGTCAGAGCCAGCATAAACCAAGGATACTCAAACTGATTCGTCAGAAAGTAAACTAATGCGCCAAAGAAGAAAATGATTCCTCCCCCTCTCAAAGTGATCCGGGTGTGCGAACTCCGCTCGTTCGGTTTATCGATGATATTGCATTTATCAGCAATACGGAAATAAAAAAGTTCTGCCAGAAATAGCAGAACCAGGATTATTAAATAGTACATAACTTATTTAGTTTCTTCAAATGAACGAATGGTTTTCATCAATCCCTCTTTAGCTGTCACAGGCATTTTATCAATCCCGAGAGCAGCTTTGATCTTAGCATTGCTTACCACATAATTCTCTGTCAGTTTACGAAGCCTTTCCGTATTCAGTGGCAAATGGAGTAAAGTTCCCAGTCCGGCACATCCTTCCATAAAGCCCTTATTCATCTTCCAGATATGGGGCTGTTTTCCCATTGCCTCACACATGATGGCAATCAACTCATTTGTTGATAAAGCTTCATCATCCCCCATGTGATAAATGCCCGTAGGTACCTCTTTAGTCAATAATCCCTCAATCACATAGCATAGGTTATCAATTGAAGTAAACGAACGACGATTTTCGAAGTCACCCAATGGCCAGGGAATTCCTTTCTTCACCACATTATACAATAGATTCAGATTTCCTTTATTCCCCGGACCATGAATCATACAAGGTCTTAATATATAAACCTGTTTTTCTGTAACCGAAGTCATCTCCCGAAAAGGAGAACACTCGCAGGAGGAGACAGTGGGAAATGCAAAATGTTCCTTTATATACTCTTCAGCTCTTATTTTACTTTCCCCATAAGGACCAACAGGAGCCGGAATAACATCCTCAGTAAGCATATCTCCCACTACACTATCCGCCGCAGCTTTTACTGAACTAAAAAATATGAATTTCTTCGCAGAAGACTCCAAAAAGAAATCAAATATCTTTTGAGTCAGACCGGTATTAATATCAAAATAAGACTGAGCAGCTGATTGGTTTTTCGTATCATGAGCCTTTCCGGCAAGATGGATGATTGCATCAAATTGGGGGAGATTTTGCATTGGGAAAGATGTGGGTGCGATCTCTCTCCAAGAAAAAGTTGTTACGACTTCCTCTTTGGCAGGAAAAACAATATCAAGCCCATACAAAGTATGTTTATCTTTCAAAGCCCCAATAAAATTAGAGCCTATAAAACCATGCATTCCAGAAATAAGTATATTCATTTTTTCAAAAAAATAAATTCAAATATTTTTACCAGATATTTTAATAGAAGCAAAGGATAACAAGTCCATATTCCATTCTCCTTACAGGCTCTGACTATCTCTTTATTCAATAAGATATTACTCCTAATAGAAGCCGTACTCGTACCTCCTGTCCTCATTTTCATAAAATCCAAGGGCAAATATTTACTCTTTAATCGATGCACATATAAAAAACGAAGAAGCAATTCATAATCAGCAGCTATTTTATAATTTGTTTTATAATAACCCAACTGATCAAAATATTTTCGATAAGTAAAAAAAGTTGGATGAGCAGGCATAAAGCCAAATCGAAATAAGGATGGAACAAACCTTTTAGAAGAATAATAGCGAACTGTCCTATCCAAGTTATTAGGGTTTACAAAGCGTACATCTCCATAAATAGCCTGTACATTATTATCATTAAAAGCCTCTACTATTTTCGTAATGACATCATTTCTGAAGTAAAAATCATCTGAATTAATTATACCTATAATATCTCCAGTGGCCATTCGAATACCTTTATTCATGGCATCATAAAGTCCGCTGTCTTTTTCACTAACCCATTTTAATCGATTTTGAAACAAAGGTTCATACTCCTTAACAATTTTGATAGTTCTATCTTGAGATAAACCATCTACCAATATATACTCAATATCAGGAAAGGATTGTGATAACACTGACTGAATTGTATCACGAAGAGTCATGCCACTATTAAATGTGACAGTTATAAGAGAAACTTTCATTAATCACAATAGCTCTTGATACAGAGCTACATATTCTTTATATTTATCTTCTTTTCTAAATTTTTTCAATACGTATGAACGGCAATTATCGGCATAATATTGCTTTCCAACTGATTTTATATGTTTTATTACATTTAAAGCCTCGTCAATACTGTGAGGTTCAATAATAAATCCTGTCTCTTCAGTCACTATCTCAGGGCATGCTGTGGAGTTATAAACCAATGCTGGTGTGCCACACGCCATACTCTCAACTGTAGTCAAACCAAATGTTTCTTCTACTGAAAAATTCATAAATAAATCAGCTGATGAATATAAATTAACCAACTCTTCTACATTCTCTGTTTTTTGAAGTCCAATAATATTGGGAGGTAGTTGAGATATCTGTTTTTGACTCAAGCCTACCAATATTACCCTATCATCAGATGAAAGATTCTCTGCAAGCTTAATAAAGTCAGATAATCCTTTACGGACATTCCAGACAGTTGCCACTCCTAGTATTAAAAAGTGGTTTTCCATATTGTATTTCAGTTTAGCCTTATCTCCAACCGGACGAAATACATTTATATCAACTCCATTATGAATTACTCTTATAGGATAATTGCAAAGAAATGATTGTTTAACTTCATTCGCTAGCCATTGTGACACAGTAACAATCGTTAGATTCTTGAGAGAAGTAAATGATTTTTTTTTAATTTGATAGTTTTTCTTTGAGTGATCACACAATAATGCACCCGGATAGTCTTGCAAATTTGGGCAATTATAACATCCACGTTTCCACTTACTACAATTTACATTTGTATAATGAACACAATGTCCTGTATACGACCAACAATCATGTAATGTCCAAACGACAGGAATATTAGTTTCAGATAAAAAACCAAATAAAAGAGGATAATTTATATAATATCCATGAATGTTATGCAAATGTATCAAATCAGGATTAATTTTTTTAATCTCCCCTATTAAGCGTTTAGTCGCATATATAGAAGCTAATCCATGCATATCAAATATTCGAGAAATCAAATAATGAGAATAAACACTCCATTTATTCCCTATCCTATACAAATGTGTTATGCTTGAATTCGCCCAACGACCAAAGGCTGTATAACAAATCCAATCATTACTCGTTAGTATTTCCGCAATACCTTCCGTTACTCGGCCAGTGGATCCTGAATTAGCAACGACGTTAATTTGAAGAAGAATGAACATAATATCCTTAAACGTTACAATAAGCTTGGACTTGTTTGTCTTTTATAAGATCAAAATTCATATTACAAACATTTTTTCTCATTAAATTATAAAAATCTAAATCTAACATTTTTATTATAGCATAACGTAATCCATTTGCATCATCAATATCAAAAATTAATCCATTTATGTTAGATTTGACTATTTCATCAGAACACCCTACTTTATCACTAACAATAACGGGTAAACCATTATTAAAAGCCTCTTCAACTACCATTCCCCAAGGTTCTATTACGGAAGGTAAAATGAAAACATCGTGCATCTGATAATATAAAGACATATCTTTATTTGCAATTGGACCTAAAAACTTAATATTAGATTTTGCTATTTTTTTTAAATATATTTCTTGAGGTCCAAATCCTATAATTGTTAATTGTAAAGATGGTAAAGAATTAAATGTCTCTATCAAATATTGCAAATTTTTCTCCTCTGATAATCTCCCTACATATAAAAAATATTCTACTTTATCTTTATAAGTAAATGGTAATCGACTAATAATATTAAAAATACCAACTCCATATGTTTTAATTATTCGCCCACGATAGGATATAGCATGAAGTAACCTTTTCTGAGATTCTCCCGAAACAAAAGCAATTCCAAATTTGTTAATATATATTTGTTTTAATATTTTTCTTATTCCAAATATTTTAGATTCATAAATACTAGACTCAACAACAATACAACTCTTATTCTTTCGAATAAATGGAATGATCATCCAATAATAAATCGAATCCCATCCTCCTAAAACAATTTTTTTATATCTAATTTTAAACAAGATCTTCAGAATACAAACATATTTCTTCCAAAAAACTTTATCTGATAAAGTAATAGACTCAAAATCTTTTTTTTCTGTCACAAAATCTTTATTTCTTCTATTATTTAAATAATCCAAGAATATGACATAAACTCTCTTCTTACGTGATATTTCATTGTACAATTTTACTTTATAAAATGCGGATAAACTTGTTATAAACAAGAAATCATAATCATTTTTCATTCTAAACTAAATATTTTGTTCTACTAAATGAAGTTTTTCTTTCCAAGCATTAGCTGAATATAAATTTGATATCATCAAGGTGTTATCCATATAATATTGCTGCATTGAGTCACTCAAATTATAAATATCAAAAATTACCTTTTTTATATCTTCCTTTACAAAAGGTACATAAAAATAATGTAAACTTTCAAGCTCTGGATAGTTTATTGTTGATATTACTATTTTACTATGAAAAAAATATTCCATGATTTTTGAAGGGAAGTTATTCCTATTTTCCAATAAATTTGGATCACGAAAAGATAAACAATATGGTATGCTATCTAATACATCCAAATATTGTTGATACTCTAAATAGCCTAAAAAATGTATATTATTATATCTTAGGGAATAGCTTCTAACAACATCTTCTTCCTCTCCCCTACCTGTTATATACAATTGAATATTGGGTAATTCTGAAAAAACATCCAAAACCATCTTTATTCCTGTTACATTCTTTAAAGCCCCAGAAAATAAAAAAGACTTTTCGGGATATTTCTTATCTATATATTTACAACTTTCAGAAGGAATAATACCAGGTAAATATTGCATATTATCATGTGAAATTGTTGTTCTTACAGATAAAGACAGAATTCCAGACGAATATTTTTCCATCAAAAATTCAGCAAAATATTTTAATGACATTTTACTTTTCGAAGGTGTATGATCAGCTAATAAAATAAATAGCTTTTTTTTAAATAAAAATTTTAAAATTAAAAAGCACAAAACATTGTTCCTATCAAGATTATAAAACCAAATATTATATTCTTTTCTTAATAAAAAACTTAATTCTATATTCTCAATAATATAATTCAAATATCTAGTCACATGTCTATTAGAAAAGAATCTACATTGTATATATTTTATCTGTTTATATTTAGGTAATCGATCGATTATGTTATCATTTATATATGTAGGTATTTCAGAATAAAATTTATGAAAACACCCCCCCTTTATCAAACTTGAACAGAAATTAGTAACACACTGTGATGCACCATTTTCAAGCACATATTCCTCTGGAATATAATAACAAAATAAAACTCTTTTTCTATTCATTTTCAAAACAATAATATGGACGTACTATATAGATGCCAACTAACAAATACATTATATATTGAGTACTAACAGATGCTCCATTAGGAGAAATTAATGAAATAAACAAATAATTTATAATTACTGTGAATGAAAGGATATCAAAAAAAATTTTATGTTTCAATTTATATATCTGCCATATAATGTAGAAAGCAGGAAATAAAAGTATCAGAATGCCACAAAGCCCCATATCGATCATTTTCGCAAGAAATGTAGATTCATATGCTTTACCCTGAAATTCTCCTTTAAGCCCCCCTTTTACAGCAACGCTTCCTAGACCATTACCTAATAATATAACATGTTTATTATCTGTAAGATATTGCATGCCTTCGTCCCATGCTAAACTTCTTTCACTATCAGCATTCGTTGAATTATCACCTAAATATCGATATAATAGATTCTCATTGGTAGAAATAATAGGTAAAAACAAATATGAAAAGGTAAAATAAGAAAAAACAAATAGGGAGATAATCAATATTATCTTATGTTTGCTTTTTATAAAAAGCCCAATAATTCCAACAATAAAGATTAAAACAACAGCAAATAATATTTGCCTTGACCCAGTAAACCATGCACCCAATAATGGCATGAAAGAACATATAAAATAAAATAATCTACATAATCTTTTTTTATTTTTTAAATACATAATTATAGATGATAATACACAAAAAGAGAAAGATACTCCGAAAGTAGAAACAGATTCTGATAGAAAAGAACATCTTCCTTGAGATAAAATAGTCTCATCAATATTTGCCAAATCTTCATTTGCATATATTGTTATAAATTTAAACAACATCGTTTGACTATCAATAATTAAACCAATTGATATGAACAACCCCAACATAGCAAAAAAAGAAAATATCTTATAAATAAATCGCTCACCAGACATGTAACTTATTACGGGCAATAAAACCATATGAAATGCTGATATATAGAGCCAAAAAGAATAACCAATCCTTATTAAATTTAAACCTGTATAAAAATAAGCATATAATGCAAACAAAATCAAAACATATATAATAAACAACATATACTTTTGCATTCTAATAAGTTGGGAACTATACATAAAATGACTAGCTCTAAAAAGCAAACAAAACCCCAATAATGTAAAAAACTGCCTCCAATAAGAAAAAGGAGTATTAGCTGTTAGGTATGAAAAAAGCCCTCCATTAAGAATACAAAATATGGAAATATAAAAATATACATAAATATAAGAGGAAACTTTATTACTTTTTGTTATCACGTTACCTCCTTTTAAAAAATGAAAATAGCACTCCCTTAAAAATAGTCAACACGCTCAAATTAAGGAATTTAGCAAGAAATAAATATGTACAAAAGAAACAAATAAACTTTAAGAATATATTAATAAATACGTAAGGAGAATTATAAATGGAACTAATATACCATGTAACCAAGATAGCCCCCGCTCCTAAAAATAGAATTGGAGAAATATCTAAAAATTGGGATCGAAGATTATATGAAATCTGTCTCCCACTAAAATAACAATTAAAAAATAATTGAATAAAAGAAAAAACAATCTGACCAATTAGAACTCCTTCCATTCCAAACCCTATTGATAAAACCAAAATTATTACCATTATCAATTTACGAATTATTTCTAAAGAAAGTATCAATTTATTCCTGCCTTTAACTTTCAAAATATTGAGATTGATAGAATTAACCGGATACATAATAGCAACAAAACAGAGATATTTGAAATACGTACCCGCCTGTTCCCATTTTTCAGTAAATAATAATTCAAAAATTTCGCCAGCGCTAATAAAAAGAAAAAGCATTACAGGCAATACTATAAAGAATGTGCACATAATAACCATTCTATATGAATGCTTTAATTTTTGATCATCGTCTTGTAACACTGATAATGCAGGATAAGTCACACGTTGAACAACATCTGTTATAGAAAAAGATGGAATTTTCGAAAACCTTTCTGCTTGAGAATATAAACCTAAAACAGATGAAGAAAAGAACTTACCAATAGACAATGAATACAACTCTCCTACGACAGTAGAAATAAAGCCTGTAGCTAATAACGTAAAAGAGAATGGCATCAAATCTTGTAATTTACTCCATGAAATTCGACATGATAATTTCCAGTTTCCATAATACCATAATAAAAGTAGCCTATAAAAATAAAATGAGACATTTTGAATTAATAGTGCAAATATATTAGGGTAAAAATACCCATATGTAATACCTGAAATTGTAGATAAAATTATCGAGAATAAAGATATTTTAGAAATAGATTTAAAATCCATTTTTTTCACTAATAAAGTATATTGGACTATACTTAGTGAATTGATGGGAAAAATCAAAAAAGATATTCTTGAAATTAATGTTAAGCTAGGTTCTCTATAGAATAAAGAAATATATGGAGCCATATAAAATAATATTCCATAGAGTAGAACTCCCATAATAACATTAATTATAAAAATTGAAGAAAAATGTAAATCATCATATTTTTGTAATCTTATTAAAGCCTGTCCAAAACCACTATCAAGTATAACTTGGCCTACAGAAATAAAAATTGTCAACATGCCAACTATACCAAAATCAGAAGGAGATAGCAATCTTGCCATCACAATCATGTAAATAAATTGTATCGATAAAGTTCCAAATTTCTCAAATGAACTCCACAGTACACCATAAATTGTATTTTCTTTAAGTGACATTATACACCTACCGTCTGCATTAACTCCAATACAAACCTTTTATTCTCAGCAATTTTAGCATTAACTTCCTTCCAATTTATATCCCAAATAGTAGATAAATTTAGTTCTTTTAAATCTTCCAATGAATATAAAAGTCTATTTTCCAAAGAGAAATATCTCAATAAAGATTCATATCTCCCCATTCCTCTATTACTAAAGCCACAAACAATAAAAGGTTTATTAAATATTAAAGAAAAAGCTAAACCATGAAAAGAGTCTGTTACAACAAATTTCGACTTATAAAAATTTTGTAGCCATTCTTGAATACTTTCATTCTTTTTAAAAGAGAATTTACTTTGAGTTATAGATTGAACACTCAAGCCAGAATAATCGCTTATTATTTTAATTAATTTATCTTTAGATGAATCAGGCCCCATTATATAAGCAAAAATATCAATCTTTTTAGAACTATAAAAACAATCAGCAAGACAACAATATTCGTTTTTATCCAATAAGAAAGTTGGATCTAGGAATTGCACAGCATTAATATTCAAGTAATCAGAACATAACCTTACTGCTGTATCTTCTCTAACAGAAACAAAAGAAAAATCCATTAACAGTTTTGCAATAATATCAGTTTCAGTGTTTGTATATTCCCAAGAAGATATGCCAAAAGAAGCGGCAAAGGATATCTTCCTCTTACTCGACACAAAATCCAAATAAAAATTATATTTAATATCTCTATAATATATTGCTCTCCAAACCTGGTCACTACCAACAATATAAATATCAAATTGATATTTTTCATCAAGCAATAACATTTCTTTATTAGTTATAATCTCAGATGTCATTGGTAATAAATATTGCTTCTTAAAATAAGCAAAGTTACGAATTCTATTTCCCAGAAACTTCCTTTTTGCAAGACGTAATATATCAATAAAACTTATTTTAAAATTTGAATTTCTATCTATAATGCAAACACTATGCCCTCTTAACTCTAAAAAATGTTTTAAAGCATAAGCTTGTAATATTCCTCCATAATTATTAACAAATGGTAAAGTAAGTAATGCTATTTTCATTTTCTATACAATTGAACTAATTGGAAAAGCCCCACAAAACGTAAAACACTAATTATCAAACCTTTAACCTTAACCCAAATATCCTTATTTGTGTATCCCATCAAAATATCATCTAGTGATATCTCAGCCTCATGAATAAAAGTTTTAAAGAACAAGTCTCTATTTCTATTATAAGATGCAGATTTTAATAAATGCCTATTACTTCTAAAAACAATCTTTTTCTTAACTTCTATTCTTGATAATTTTAAATTTAACCATATTTTTTTTGCACGTTCAGTACAAACAATAACTAAGCTAACTCCTTTTGGATCATAAAATTCAGGATAGAAATCCCTACATCCCCAAAAGTCTCCTAAGATAAAATCTCCTACGGAATTTTCCAATTTACATTTACAGTTATAACAAGAATTACGTAAGAATAAATTTTGAAGAAATGTTTTAGTATAAAGATTTGTATATTGTTCATAAAATGGTATTTTGGTCTTATTATATATCACAAATCTATAGATATCATCTTTTACTTCCCTAAAATTAATTTTACTACACTGTGAAATATCTAAATTATTATATTTCAAAACCCCATTCAAATACCGTCTAAAAACCAATGGTGAAGGAACTCCATGACAAACCAATTCGACCGTAATCAAATTATCATAATCTTTTCCCAAAAATGTTTTAAGTCCTTTCACTTGACAAGGTGTTCCTGAGAAAAGAACAGTTTGAATAGACAGATGTTCTTTAACTATCTTGAAGACCTTTTCTGTATTACTCTGTATGTATTTTGAACCACATAATAATGGCAGTTCACTTTTTGATTTAATAAGAATATGTTTGACATTAAATTTATCGTCCCAAGCAGCTCCTATTACTACGCCGTCATTCTTCAAAACTGATTCTGCAAGCAATGGGAATATTCCTCCAGAAGAGCTCAAATTACATCGTTCAATAGCCTTAGCCGCATAATAACTGATATCATTTTCCCTAAAAGTCGGAGTAATATGATCATTTAAAAAACAAACTTTAGAACACAAATCGCAATCTACACATTTTTCTATATCAATATGTGGATATAAAAAACCTTCTTCATTACTTTTAAAAGAAATACAGTTCTTTGGACATATAGACAAGCAAGCTCCACAAGCCGTACATTCATCAGTTACTTTTAACATACAATCCTAAAAATTTAAGTATAAAGGGAGGAAGACATTTATTTAAAATATAAATCATAAAAACTGAAATAACCAATGTTATAGAAGCTGCGATAAAAGGCAATAATACATTATAATTATCATTAAAAACGACAATACATAATTTATAAATTAAAGATAATATAAATATATGAATTAAATAGACTCCATATGAATAGTCACCTATAAGTGTACCAAAATTTCGAGTAACATTTTCGTCTATTGAATAATCTATTTTAAGTAAAAGCAACACAATTAGTATAGAATACACCCAGGAAGAGAACTTAACCTGAGAGCCGGCAATTCCCTCTTGAAACAAAATATAATACATTAAATTAGCTTCAAAAAACATCAAAAAGACAGATATTAAAATAAACAATAGAATTACACAAAAAGGTATTTTAGATATTAAATTACGCCAATATTTTTTCCCAAATGTTCCTAAAGTATAGAATAATATCCAAAAGGGAAAATAGAGATAACAATTAAAATGGATAGAATAAGAAATGGAAAAATAATAATAGGCCATCAAACTTATAATACTAATACTTATGGACAATACTCTATATACCATTTCGCTCCAATATTTAAAGATTATGTAATGAAATAACACAATCTGAAGAAGTACTGCTAAATAATAATAAGGTAATCCATTACCTAATAAAAAATTTTCAATATTAAATCCGCTTTCCCCTCTAATAAACTTAATTAGATGTACACTCATATTCCAAAATAAAAAAGGACAAAGCAATTTAACAATTCTACTCTTATAATTTCTAAAAGAATAAAAATATCCAGATAAAAAGAAGAACACAGCAACAGGGAAAGTAATCAACTGCTTTGACATTAGCCAAGTATTAAAACTTATATTATCATGTCCCTGAAATGGTACATGTAACAATATTACAGTAAATATACATAATGCACGAACTTCTTGAAGAAAATTATCCTTAGAACACATGATTACAGTATCTTATAAATTTCAAATTTATGATGAGATACTCTTTCCGGAACTGGAGGCATTTTCATATAATCTCCATAAATATTATGAAGCCATTCATGATATCCTATAGGAGCATAGAAATTATTACCTTCAAATAAAATCTCTATACTATTTTCAAAAACTCTTTTAGACGTCCGTTCATGTTTCCCATCTGGACAAGACAAGTTAGAAACATAATCAGATTTCTCATAATCATACCTCTGTGCAATATAAGACATTTTGCACACTATAAATCGATATGGAATCAAAAGTGTCAAAATCTTCCCTATTAATAATATTAAGTTCTTCAAAAAAGAACGTTTTATTGTGATTTTTACTTTTTTAAGATTCATTATCATCATTAACCACTTTATCTTCAAAAAATGTTTGTCTGATTTTTTAAGGTCTACAGGTAATCCATCAATAGGGAAAATATCAATATTTATCCCCAACGGATAATTAATATCTGAATATTCTAATAAAACAGTTGATAAATCTTGAACCTTTCCAAAAGGATAAGGATAAGCATTATTTAACTCTATAGCAACAACTTGATACACATTTTTTTTACTTCCATTTAGATTATAATTTGATAAAAACTTTTCATAATCTTTCCTCGGCATAGCAATATCAATATCGTCATCCCAAGGAATATATCCTTGATGTCTTACAGCCCCCAACAAAGTCCCATAAGTTAAATAATAAGTTATATTATTTTCACGACAAAAAGCATCTACATCTTTTAATATATTCAACTGTATAACCTTTAATTGGGAATAGTCCAACCTTTTTTTCAACATGAATGAGCTAAATTATTTATTAACTAATACCGTATTTACGCTTTTCATCACCTCAAAGAACCTCTCAATATCCTCCACATCAATCTCTCCCAACGCACAAAGCCGGAATGTATTCGTTGTGGAAATCTTACCCGGGTAGATCGTAAAGCCACGTTCATAGCAGTAATCATGAACCTTATCAAAATCCCAGAGGGGATCATCAGGATACAATACAGAAACAACAAGACCCGACTGCCATTCACGTTTGATCGCATACTGAAGACCAAGCTCTTGCAAACCTTTATGGATGGCTTCAAAGACCCTCTTGTGACGGGCGAATTTAGCCTCTTCACCTACTGCAAAATATTCATCAAGAGCCTGACGGGCAGCGTAAACGGTTTGAACAGGAGGAGTAAAATGCATCTCGCCCGTCTTCTCAAAGTAATCGTATTGTAAATAGAGGTTACAATAGTAGGAACGTTTCGGATAATCCCTTGAAGCACGTATCAGGGATTCATCACCTATGATAAAGGAAAGCCCCGTCATGGCCTGAAGGCCTTTCTGAGCCGAAGCCATACAAAAGTCAACATTATCCTTCCCGATATCAAAAGGAATCATACCCAGGGAGGAAGTGGTGTCGACAACAAAAACGGCACCGTGCGAATGGGCTATTTTTCCGATCTCACGGATGGGGTTCAAGATACCCGTACCCGTTTCATGGTGCGTGGTATAGACCAAAGCGATGTCCGGATTGTCGGAAAGCGTCTTTTCGATTACCGACAGGTCGGGAAGTTCGTAAACGGAAAACTTCAAATCGATATGGGGAAGACCGTAATATTCGCAGACTTCCACCGCACGGGTGCTGTAGGCACCGTTATTGACAACCAGAACTTTCTTATCCGCAGGAAGAAGAGAGTTCAGGCAGATATCGATATTGATCGTACCCGAGCCGCAAAACAGGACGGCCGTATGTTTGGAGAGGTCTCCATGCGCAACGCGGACCAGGTCGTCACGTAACTGTTTCATCATACCCGCAAACTCTTTCTCACGCGGACAGATATCGGGAACAACCTGCGCCAGCTTCACCGTATCCGTCGTGGTGGCGGGACCCGGATTCAAAAGGATCTTTCTTTCGATATTCATGAATGCGTATCTTTTAAAAATGCCATAAAATGCTCTTTATTCTCTACCGGAGTAGTCGTAGGGCGACCCAGATCGTCACGTGAATCGATCCGGACCTTAATTTCAAGAAGAACCGGGCCGGACAGGCCGGACAGCTTCTCAAGCGCACACGAAAGCCCTTCCTTGTCGGAGGCAGTCAGTACATGCGCATAACCGCAACCTTTCGCTATCGAGGCGATATCCAGACGGAAACCGAGCGTGGGTTGACCGCCGACAGATTCATGGGCACCGTTATTGAAAAGGACGTGCCTGTAATTCTTGGGAGAAAGATCGCCGATATTGCTGACAGCACCCATGTGCATGATAAAGGCACCGTCACCGTCAAGACAGTAGACACGGCGGTCAGGCTTCTCAAGGGCAACCCCCAGGGCAATGGAAGAACTGTGACCCATGGAACCCACAGTTAGGAAATCCCTTGCGTGCCCCTGCCCTTTCGATTCACGGTACTCGAAAAGCTCACGGGAGAGCTTGCCCGTGGTGGAAACCACAATGTCATTGTCCCCGAGGTGGTCGACAACCTGCATTAGCGCCTCCTCGCGGGACAGAGGATAGTCATTCAAGGCTTCCTGACGCAATTTATATTTTCCAAACGTATCTTTACGGATGACAATCGCATGGGGAATCGACCGGCTCTTCGCCGAGACAACCGCGTCATGGATCTGCGCCAGGGCCTCGTCTTCATCCGTATCCAGAATTATAAAAGGAATTTTCATGGCTTTCAGAAGATCAAGGGTAACCTCGCCCTGCTTCTTATGCTGGGGTTCGTCTTTCGTGCCGGGCTCACCGCGCCAACCGACCAGCAAAAGAAGAGGAAGGCTGTACACTTTCTCGTCCGCAAGGGACAAGAGGGGATTCACCGTATTTCCCAGACCGGAGTTCTGCATATAAACCAAAGGAACGTTGCCAGAAGCCATATAATAACCGCAGGCAATGCCCACCGCGGAACCTTCATTGGCGGCGATGATATGCTTACCACGCGGAGCATGATCCGTGATATAGGCGCAAATATTCTTCAAAAGGGAATCGGGAACACCCGTAAAGAAGTCAACACCGTGATGAAGGAACGTATCGTATATCTTTTCTACACTTACCATAACCGTCTGATTTATTTAGTGCCCGGAATCAATTCCAGAATTTCCTTGATAGGCATACAAAGCGGACGGACCTCCTCGGCGCGCTCGTTTTCAAGGATGGTCCTGGCCACGTTCATCATGGCCGGGTAAGCGGCACGGAGAAGGTGGTTGGCGTAAATGACTACGTTGGCACCCCATTCGTGAAGTTCGGATTCGTGCACATGGTCATAAGTCGTCGGAACAACGACAATGGGAACATGGGCGTATTCTTTGCGGAAAGTCCGGCAGAACTCACGGATATCCTCACCCGACTTATCCTTGCTGTGGATCATGATGCCGTCCGCACCCGCCTGTACATAGGCATAAGCACGTTCGAGGGCGTCACTCATAGGTTTGCCGGCAATAAGGCTTTCGATACGCGCAATGATCATAAAGTCACCGGTGACCTGGGCATTCTTCCCTGCTCTGATCTTATCGCAGAAACCCTCGATACTATCCTGAGTCTGGATAGCGTCAGTACCAAAAAGGGAATTCTTCTTCAGACCGACTTTATCTTCAATGATTACCGCAGAAATGCCGTGACGTTCCAGAGTGCGCACAGTAAAGACAAAGTGTTCGATCTTGCCACCCGTGTCTCCATCAAAAATAATAGGCTTGGTGGTACATTCAAGGATATTGTTCAGGTCCTGTAAACGGGTGGTAAGGTCGACCGCTTCAATATCCGGTTTACCCTTACTCGTGGAGTCGGTCAGGCTGCTGGACCACATGCCGTCAAAGACCTCGCGCTTATCACCCTTCTGGACTTCAAGATTCTCAATAATCAGACCGCAAAGACCGTCGTGAGCCTCCAGGATACGGACCACAGGCTTGGCCTGGATCAGGCGGCGGAGGGACTTAAGACGTACGTCAGGGGTAGTCCCGATCGCCTTGATATCCTTGTCGAGCGAGGAGGAGTTGATGCCCCGGGTATAAGGGATCTCGATTACCTTGCCCCCCTGGGCGTTCATCACCTCAAAAACCTGTTCGCGCACCTCGCGCAACGGGCCCGTTTTCCAGTCGTCACCGTGGATGATATAGTCAGGCTTGAGTTTTTCCAGATTCGGAACATAGCTCCAATCCTCCTGGGGAACAACTTCGCAAACCCCTTTGATATTCTCAACAACCTCCTTACGCTGATCATAGGTAAGGTAAGGGAGGCGTTTGTGTTCGGCGATGGCCTTGTCCGTCAGCAGACCGACGATGACATCACCGTATTTAGTAGCTTCATGAATAATATGGATCAGCCCCGGATGCATGATATCCGCGGTCATACCGACATAGATTTTCTTGTTCATATATGGAAAAGATTTATTTTTAACAATAGCGGATGATGTGCTCCTCGGCATACGAAAGGTCGGCTTCATCATCGATTTCATACCATTTAAGACCCTCCACCCTGAGCACACGGACAGGGGAAACGGAACGGGACATGCGGAGCAGTTCGTATTCGTAACCCAGTTTAGGCTGGGACTCCAGGATGGTCGCATAATCGGCGCACATCCGGCGGTAGAAAGTATTGGAAAGTTTGTGGATGCCGACCAACTCGCCTTTTGCCTCAAGGGCGTCCTTGTCTACCGAACAGGAAGTAAGGATGTGATTGCAGTCATATTCCACATAATACTGATCCTGGAACTTGGTCAGAGAGGAGACAAGCATCACATCCGGGAATTCGTCATCCAGCAGCGAGAGGATGGCCTTGCGTTCAAAAACAAGGTCCGATTCAAGCAGCAGGAAACTGTCATCGCCTATCACGTCACGCGTATTGTACAGAGTGTACATACTGTTAGTATCGGCATAACGGGGACTGAAACAGGTCTCTATCTGGGGGAAATCCGCCTGAAGGGCTTCATAAGCCTCTTTTTTATAACCCGTACCGAGGATGATACGTTCGATACCGCAGGAAAGAAGGGTTTCGATAGAGCGGATAATCATAGGTTTTCCACCAACCTCCACAAAACCTTTGGGCACAAGCTCGGTATAATGCCCGAAGCGGGTACCAAGACCGGCAGCCATGATCATTGCTGTTTTAATCATGAATTTCAGAGGGAATTAATATAAGTGAATTCAATTGTTGCTTGAAATAACAGTAAATCGCAAAAATTGACAGGACAGAAACAAATCCTGAAAAAAGGGCAGTACGCATCAGCATGACAGTCCAGGAAATATCAGCAGAAACGAAGTTCTTGACCATAAACACACCCGTAGTGCCCAGATAGCCGAAAGAATCGGCCAAATAAATAATAAAAACAGCCGTACTAACCACCCTAAGGGAAGCAATCAGACGTTCTATCAGGTAAGTGAAAGGAATATACCCCATATACAGACCAAGACCGGAAAGAATCATCCACCAAATAGGAGAAAGAAAACCGTACACATAAAGCAATGTGGAAAAAACCATTAAGGAACCGCCTGTGACGGCAATGCAATAAATGATATTAAGAGCCAAACGGTTATTACGGACAAACACAATCAGGAACATCAGTACAAGGACAAAAACGGCAATGGGAACCTCTGTCTGAGTAAAGATCATTGCACCCTCAATATGGAGCTCCTTCCAAATATCGGCAGCGAAAGAGTCACGAAGCTCACGGAACACGGTCAGGGCACCGTAAAAAACAACCAGCATGCAGATTCCCCAGAAGAATTGCCTCAAAAATTTACGCCTGTCTTTACCATCCATCGGAGCACGTTTGGTACGCTGTATGATATCTTGCTCATTGGGAGCCGGAATCTGATTGAGAAGCCAGCTGCAAAGCAACATAACAGGGTATACCAACAAACCGGTGGTAAAAGGCATCCAATATTCCGACACATGCAAATTATCCATCACGAATTGTCCCAAGGTTTTCACCAAACCGGAAGAGACTATCAAAGCAACGCTCAGCCCGACATTCAATATTTCACTGATACGACGCCCTTCGATATAGCTAAAAATGACACCCCAGATCATACCCAGGGGAAGACCGCTCAGAAAAATAGAACACACCTTCAAAGGAACCGGAAGAAGTGCAAAACCCAACAAAGCAACTTCGGAAAAAGTAAGCAGCCCTATTATATAATAGATGCGGTGACCCGCTTTCATCGAAGGCAAAATACGAACACCGATGAACTTGGAAAGGGCGTAGCCGATAATCTCAGAAAGGACATACAGGATTTTGACATCGAATCCCCAAAGAATCTCACCTTCATAAATGGCTGCGGTAAATGGCTTACGGTAGGCATAGGCACAAGTATAAACCAGAAAAATCAAAACGCTGGCATAGAGAGCCAAAACGTAAAGGGGAGAACGGGAAAGAAAGGAACGAATCATTCGTGTAGTTCGCTGTACGGATAAGGATTAGCTTCCAAATTATTCAAACTTTCAGCTATTTCTTTTTCAGCTTTTAAAAGTTCTCGATTGCTCCAACTTTCTATGATAGTATGCGCCTCTTTCGCCAACTCCTCTTCAAACACCTCACCATAACAATAAGTCAACAACTGGCATTTCAATAAAGTAGCAGGAAGTTGGTCAAGCACGTCCCAACAACGATTGAGAACAACTTGCTTTTTCTCCTCCTTGTCACCCTGATTATAGATGGTTGCATTGTAACCCATCAATAATGCCAGACAGATGTTTGCTTCCTCTTCGGGAGTAGCACCACGCTGAGGATACAACGCATCGGATTGTTCTAAAACTTCTTTGTTCAACTGACGGAAATGATCGGTATAAATAGGAGCACCATCCACACCTAAATAGAGTAACTCGTGCGCGAGACTCTGTAATTGTTCAATTTGAGAAGTGAGTGTATTCATAACTTAAATGACACGTAAATAACTTTTGGGAACTTTGACGCTGGCGCTCAATACACCGGCAATACGAATAACAACATAAGTTTTGTTGGCCTCGCTGGCAAGTTCGCCCTCGACACCACAGAAATCACCTTTAACTACCTGAACCCTGCTACCAACAGATAAATGGTCATTATCGAAACTGACGCCATTCGGATCTAAATCCATGACAAATATGAAGTCCTGCATCTGTTTATCAGGAACTATCAGCATAGCCCTGGTAAGCAGGTCTTTCATATAAAAAAGCTGGATATTGTATTTATTAGAAATATCACAAGCATCTTGCTTGGTAGCTTGGATGAAGATAAGATTCTTAATAACAGGGACTTCCACCCGTTTTCGACGATATTTCAACTGCCGGATGACAAACTGAGTGGGAAGATAGTAATTGAGATCAAGTTCAGTCTTCAATTTTTCAAGAGAGTCACGAATAGCAAACTCTTGTTTATCTCGGGTACGGGCGGCAAACCAATACTTCTGTTGTTCAGACATTTACGATTTATACTTGGGGAAATTTTCCTTTGTTTCGGGTGCGCTTCGCGGTTTGAACGAGACATCTTTTCTCTTTCAAACCGTCAAATTTTACGAAACATTTTTAGAAGTTGAGAACGAACGAATGTGTTTCAAAAAACGTTCGTCTTTTGAAACAGCATTTTTTGAGTTTTTTTCGATGAAAAAATGAATATTGTAAAGTTGCTGAGCAGAGAACTTTTTTTGCTCTATATATATTTGAGAATCAGCAATATAAAATCTTTGATAAAATTTTATCCACTAAATATTTTGTACATTAAAACAGACTCCTTACCTTTGTTCAATCAAACGAACGTTTTTTGAAACAACACCTATATCTTAAGATAAATAACTAATAACAAGATCCTTACAGTTCAAGATTCTCCCTTTAAGCTAAAAAAACTCCGGTATTCTTTTATATTTATATTTTTTTATACAAACTTTGTCCTTTCATAAATTCATTTAATAACTAACATTATGGAAGAAAAAAAGTAGTTATCTCATTGAATGATAACTTAGTAACCATCGAAGTAAATGGAAAAGTAATCTTTGCGGGTAAAGCCGACTTGCAATTCAGCCTCAATCAAAAGGTTAGAGAACCACTACGCATCACAAAAGGCAAAGGAAAGCTAATGGAGGCACTTACCGAAAGCTTTATCAAAGGCGGAATCAACAGCATGGAAAACAGACCCATTGAAGAACTACAGGAAACAATAAAAGAATATCTCACCTTTGAATATCAGCGCAAAGGCATTGCAACAGAGCCCAATAAACGTTCTTTTCTATCAGAACTGAAAAAATATGCCAGAGCATTCCGGAAAAAGCGAGATGAAAGCGAATAACCGATTGTTAAAATCCTATAAAAGCCCCTTTCTAAAGTACTTTTACAGGATTAGTCTATTCAAAACTTATTACCGTACTTTGCCATGGGTAAAAATAAAAGCCCGACAATAACTCATTAATAAACTTAAAAAAATCAATTATGAAAAAGAACAGGAAAGCAGTATCGAAAAACGAAATGATGAAAGGAAAATGGAAAAGACAAATCATGCTCGAAAAGGACTACACAGAACAGTGCTCCGAATGGATGGCAGAACGACTGGAAGCCCTCATAGAATATATGCAATATGGACATGCAGCCGTAGCTTATATGAAACAGGACGGAACATTCAAACTGGTGAAAGGAACATTGGTGGGATACGAAAAAGATTTCGGAAAGCAGTATGATCCGATGGAAATAAAAAACACAGTGGTCTACCGGGATGTGGAGCAACAAAGGTGGATGACCTTCAAAATAGAGAATTTCATGGAATGGAGAGCGATCGTATAGGAGAATCTTTCAGTGACCAATTAATCAGTAACATAACAACTTAATAATTATGGCAACAACATACGATGGAATAAATTACTTTCCAATAGCTGTGAATTTTATGGAAGAGAACGCAATGGAGGTAATAGAAGCAAAATATGGCATGAAAGGACTCGCAATTGTACTGAAACTCCTATGCAAAATATATAAAGAAGGATATTATATTCCGTGGGGTGAGGAACAATGCCTTATTTTCGCCAACAAGACGGGAAAAGAGGCAGACGCAGAAGAGGTGCAGGGGATTATCGAGATAATGATCGAGAAAGGAATGATAGACAGGGGAAGCTATGCGGAACATAAAGTACTGACCTCTGAAGCAATACAAAAAGTATGGATAGAGGCAACCAAGCGAAGAAAGAGGAACTGGACAGCCATGCCTTATCTACTGATAAAACCGAAAGAGACATGTAATGAAGAAAAGACCGTCTGCACGCAAAATGTAGAGCAGGATGCAGGCTCTGATGCAAAAAATGCATGCAATACCGAACAAAGTAAAGTAAAGCAAAGTAGAGAATTTCCCCCCTCAGCTCCCCCAAGGGGGAAGGAAGAGGAAGTCAATGCTACGCCGGTCAGTATGCCCGGATACGCATTTAATACAATGACACACAACTACGTGGGATTAATGGGAAACCTGGAACGATTCGGAATAACAGACGAAAAAGAGATCGAAGCAATCCTGCGACTGTCAGATTACGGGAGAAAAGGAACCCCTGTATGGAAACTGATTTGCAGCACGAACTGGAGTAACATCGGAGCAAAAGGAAAATACATGATCGCAGCGTTGAACCGGGCAAAGAAAAGAAGCGGAACCTAAAAAAGAACTTTTCTGACAAACAGTACATTTTATATTCTGGAAAATGCTGTTTGCTTGCAATCAATTAAAGAACGCAGCTGTTTTCCTCCGGAAACGGGCACTGATTCTCAAGGGATTGAAAAGCGATTCAAAAAGCACTAATACGAAGTTAAAATCGTGACTTCAGGAAGTTAACTTCCCGAAGATACGATTTTAACTTCGTAAAATTATGATATTAACTTCGTAAACAACAAGATGTTAACTTCGTAAACGGCATCATCCGGACATCAAAGCAATTAAAAAAGATTGTCAGACTATAGTATTTCAGTCAGTTGCCAGACTTGTATGTGACGAATCCCTTCTTTGGAGGGCAATGTGGTATCGTCCATAGAAACGACCCACTTTTCATAATTGTCTTGTATCATCTCCAGCGTGTTGTACATTTGCTCCACTTGAAAATCATCATTGAGCAGAGGTGCACATTGCAAATACACAATGCGGTCTTTCTTCCTGCCAACAAAATCGACCAGTTTGCCTCCTCGAAGCACACCTACAAAAACGGTATATCCGGCACGCCGCAGTTCCAGATAAACCTGGTTCTCAAAGCAGGATTTTCGGGAACCGGCAAAAAAAGGATACAGATGGCGCATAAATGCCCAATCGTTAATATAGTATTTGCAGCTACCCAGAAGAATCTCTTTACTGCGGATCTGATAACGTTCCACGCGATGAATCAGAGAGGTGTCTTCCAGATAACAGATATAATTGGCAACCGTATCATAACTCGTCTTCCGGTTCTGGGCAGCAAAGTGACTGACCAACTGACCGATGGTAATCAACTCAGCGAGATGGGTGCACAAATAGACGAACACATCTTCGAGCAGGCGAGCATCCTTAATCCGATATCGACGGATGATATCACGAAACAGAATCGTATCGCGGAGAGCGGAAATGGCTTTCCATCCGGCCTCCGCATCCGGAAGATTGAAAAGAATGGGTAGTGCCCCCTTATCCATATATTCCGCGTAATTTTTGCCGGTAGCCTCTACCCTCTCCAATATCCTGTGCTCGGAAAAGCTAAAGGGAAATATCTCAAAACTGACGTAATGTCTGGCCAAAAGCTTCTCGGCTTCACCCGAAAGCATATCCTGGTTGGAACCACTGATAAACAGCTCGCAAGTATCTACAAAGTCCTGTGAATGGGAATGGACAAAATGTTCCCAGCCCTCCACTTTTTGTATTTCTTCAATAAAAATATAGACTTTACCTACCGGATGGATTTTCTCACGATAGATAAAAAGCAAGTCGTCCAGATCACGATATCCGGAAAGTACGCCCGAATCTGTGAACTTCTTACTTATATATAGAATGTTCCGTGGTGAAACACCATCGGCAATCAACTGATAGATGATCTGCCGCAACAGGCATCCTTTACCTACCCCTCTCTGTCCGGTCAGGACCTTTACAAGGCGGTTACCTACATACCCGAATATACGGTTTGTGTAACTTTTACGGGCAAATTCCACTTTCGGAAGTTTTCCATTCCAGTAGTTGGATGATACCAATTCATCAAATATATCATTCATATACGAATTTATTTAAAATAAAATTCATTATATAAAATAGAATAGATATTTTAATATTAAAAAGCATAATATTCATTTCTATTTTAATAAATTACAGCAAAGATAAGTTTTTTCCGTTGAAAAAAGAAAATAATTCAGCAGATAGATTGCCCGTTCTTATGAAAATACCGAATATTGCATCGTCAAAAAGATTATAAACTCAAAACAATAGACATGAAAAAAGCTCTTATTTCAGGTATTACCGGACAGGATGGTTCATTCCTCGCCGAGTTTCTTCTTCAGAAAGGTTACGAAGTACACGGCATCCTGCGCCGTTCATCTTCTTTCAATACAGGCCGGATCGAACACTTGTACTTTGATGAATGGGTGCGCGATATGAAACAGAAACGTACAGTCAACCTGCACTACGGAGATATGACCGACTCAAGTTCACTGATCCGCATCATCCAGCAAGTACAACCCGACGAAATATACAACCTGGCGGCACAAAGCCACGTAAAAGTATCGTTCGACGTACCGGAATATACCGCCGAGGCGGATGCACTCGGTACATTGCGTATGCTTGAAGCTGTCCGCATCCTGGGACTGGAAAAACAGACACGCATCTACCAGGCTTCCACTTCCGAACTCTACGGAAAAGTACAGGAAGTGCCGCAAAGCGAAACGACTCCGTTCTATCCACGTTCTCCGTATGGAGTAGCCAAGCAATACGGTTTCTGGATCACCAAGAACTATCGTGAAAGTTACGGAATGTTTGCCGTAAACGGTATCTTATTCAATCACGAGAGTGAACGCCGTGGCGAGACTTTCGTAACCCGTAAGATCACGCTGGCAGCAGCACGCATTGCACAAGGCGAACAGGATAAATTATATTTGGGTAACCTGGATGCCAAGCGTGACTGGGGCTATGCCAAAGATTATGTAGAATGTATGTGGCTGATCCTGCAACATGACGTACCCGAAGATTTCGTAATCGCTACCGGCGAAATGCATACCGTCCGCGAATTCTGTACACTGGCATTTGCCGAAATAGGCATCAACCTGCGTTGGGAAGGCGAAGGCGTCAATGAGAAAGGAATCGACACGGCCACCGGCAAAGTACTGGTAGAGGTCGACCCGAAATACTTCCGCCCTGCCGAAGTGGAACAATTGCTCGGTAACCCGACCAAAGCCAGAACCGTATTGGGATGGAATCCATGCAAAACACCATTCCCGGAACTGGTAAAAATCATGGTACGCCACGATATGGCCAAAGTGAAAAGAATGATTGCGACTAAACATGATTGACAGAATGGATAAAAACGCAAAAATTTATGTAGCCGGACACCACGGACTGGTGGGTTCGGCTATATGGAAAAACCTGCAGGAAAAGGGATATACGAATCTGGTGGGACGCACACATAAGGAACTGGACTTATTGGACGGTGCGGCCGTAAAGCAGTTTTTTGATGAGGAAATGCCGGAGTACGTGTTTTTGGCTGCCGCTTTTGTCGGAGGGATCATGGCCAATAGTATCTACCGTGCGGACTTTATCTATAAGAACTTACAGATACAGCAGAACGTGATCGGAGAAAGTTTCCGGCATCAGGTGAAAAAACTGCTCTTTCTGGGCAGTACCTGCATCTATCCGAGGGATGCCGAACAGCCGATGAAAGAGGACGTCTTGCTCACTTCTCCACTGGAATATACCAATGAACCTTATGCCATAGCCAAAATAGCCGGACTGAAAATGTGCGAAAGCTTCAACCTGCAATATGGAACGAACTACATCGCCGTGATGCCGACCAACCTGTATGGGCCGAACGATAACTTTGACTTGGAACGCAGTCATGTGCTGCCTGCCATGATCCGTAAAATTCACTTGGCACACTGCTTGAAAAAAGGAGATTGGGAGGCCGTGCGTAAAGATATGAACCTGCGTCCGGTAGAAGGCATCAGTGGTGCCAACTCCAACGAAGAAATCCTCCGGATTCTCCGGAAATACGGCATTACTGAAACGGAGGTGACACTTTGGGGAACAGGAACGCCTCTAAGGGAATTTCTTTGGAGTGAAGAAATGGCAGATGCCAGTGTCTTCGTAATGGAACATGTGGACTTCAAAGATACCTACAAAGCCGGTGCAAAAGACATCCGCAACTGCCACATCAATATAGGTACCGGCAAAGAAATTACAATCCGCGAACTGGCCGGACTGATTGTAAATACAGTCGGCTATCAGGGTAAACTGACTTTTGACAGCAGTAAACCGGACGGAACCATGCGAAAACTTACCGATCCGTCGAAATTGCACAACCTCGGATGGCATCATAAGATCGATATTGAAGAGGGGGTACAGAGAATGTACGAGTGGTATCTGGGATAATCATTCACCACAGAGGGCATAGGAGGATACAGAGTGATAAAATAGAAAAGAAAACAGAACTTCTATGTCCTCCGTGTACCCTGTAGTGAATACAGTGAAACCTGCAAAAGAAAAATTTAAATAGCTTCCAAGCTTTCAAATCTCAATTAAATAGCTATATTTGCACAATTTATCATCAAATGTGCAAAAAACAATGGAACAAAGTTTTATAGCTTACATTGAAAATAGTATTAAGAATAATTGGGATCTGGACGCCCTGACAGATTATAAAGGTGCCACCCTACAGTATAAAGACGTAGCCCGCAAAATAGAAAAGCTCCACATCATCTTTGAAGAAAGCGGAATCCGCAAAGGAGACAAAATAGCCGTTTGCGGAAGAAATAGTTCCCATTGGGGAGTTACTTTCCTCGCGACTCTCACTTATGGAGCGGTTATCGTCCCCATCTTACACGAATTCAAAGCTGATAACGTACACAACATCGTCAATCACTCGGAAGCCAAGCTCCTCTTTGTAGGAGACGTGGTCTGGGAAAACCTCAATGAGTCTGCCATGCCGTTGCTTGAAGGTATCCTGATGATGAACGATTTTACGTTACTGGTATCACGTAGCGAACGACTGACCCACGCACGTGAACACCTCAACGAAATGTTCGGGAAGAAATTCCCCAAAAATTTCCGTAAGGAACATATCGAATATCATAAGGATCAGCCTGAAGAATTGGCTGTTATCAACTATACCTCGGGAACCACCAGCTATTCAAAAGGTGTAATGCTCCCCTATCGCAGCCTATGGTCGAATACGGCTTTCGCTTTCGAGGTCCTTCCACTGAAAGCAGGTGATAAGATCGTATCCATGCTGCCGATGGCACACATGTACGGACTGGCTTTCGAGTTCCTGTATGAATTTGCGGTAGGTTGCCAGATTTACTTCCTCACCCGCATGCCGAGCCCGAAGATTATCTTCCAGGCGTTTGCCGATGTGAAACCCAATCTGATCGTGGCTGTTCCGCTGATTATTGAAAAGATCATCAAGAAGAGCGTACTTCCGAAGTTGGAGACTCCTACCATGAAGCTGCTGCTTAAAGTGCCGATTATCAATGATAAGATTAAAGCAACGGTACGCGAAGAGATGATAAAAGGCTTTGGCGGCAACTTTGAAGCTGTCATTGTAGGTGGAGCCGCCTTCAACCAGGAGGTGGAACAATTCCTGAGAATGATCGACTTCCCTTATACAGTGGGCTATGGTATGACCGAGTGCGGTCCTATCATTTGTTATGAAGACTGGAAACGCTTCAAACCGGGATCATGTGGAAAAGCAGCACTCAACATGGAAGTGAAAGTCCTTTCACCCGATCCGGAAAACGTAGTAGGCGAAATTGTCTGCAAAGGTCCGAACGTAATGTTAGGCTACTATAAGAATGAAGAGGCTACCGCCCAGGTGATCGATAAAGACGGATGGTTACATACCGGCGACCTTGCCCTAGAAGATGCTGAAGGCAACATCACAATTAAGGGACGCAGCAAGAATATGTTATTGAGTGCCAGCGGACAGAATATCTATCCGGAAGAAATAGAAGATAAGCTGAACAATCTGCCGTACGTGGCCGAAAGTATTATCGTACAGCAGAATGACAAACTGGTAGGACTGGTTTATCCGGATTTTGACGAAGCCTTTGCGCATGGTCTGAAAAATGAAGACATGGAACGGGTGATGGAAGAAAACCGGGTTACCTTGAACGAAATGCTTCCTGCCTACAGCCAGATCTCGAAAATGAAAATCTATCCGGAAGAGTTTGAAAAGACTCCGAAGAAGAGTATCAAACGCTTCTTATATCAAGAGGCAAAAGGATAAAAGCAGTCTCTATTTTTCTTAAAAAAACATCGATTACGCAGATTTGCATAGATTTTAATAGGATAATCCGTGCAAATCTGCGTAATTTGCGTTCTAAAAATTTAGCTTATGAAGAAAATAATTCTTGTAGCAGCTCTTCTTTCGGCTGCAGTCTGTCTGCCTGCACAGAATAAAGGCGGAAACAAAAGTGGGGGAATCAATCTTTCTTTATGGAAAAAAGCATGTACACAACCACTTGACAGTACACAGACTACATATGTCAACCTGGGGCTTTTCTCGGCAATGCATAAGTTGCACGGCGTAGGCTTCAATGCCTTCGGAAGTATGGTACAGAACAATATGAACGGTGTGCAGATTTCCGGATTGGCCAACCTTGCGGGAGGAAGCATGCATGGAGTACAGATTGGAGGTATCAGTAACGTAAACGGCAACAATCTGGCAGGATTGTCTGTTTCGGGACTTGTCAACATCACCGGAAACAAAGCAAAGGGTGTACTGATTACGGGTTTAAGCAACATTGCCGGAGACAATATGCGCGGACTGATGATGAGTGGTATCATGAATATCACAGGCGATAAAGCCGCAGGTGTACAATTGGCAGGCCTTGCCAACGTAACCGGTGAGGAATATGACGGACTTATGATGTCGGGATTGCTCAACGTGGTAGGAGAAGAAATGAACGGACTGCAACTTTCCGGACTTGCCAATGTAACCGGAGGACAAATGAACGGAGTGCAATTGGGACTGTTCAATTTTGCCTCTAAGGCAAAAGGTTTGCAGATCGGACTGTTCAACTATCATAAGGAGGATATGAAAGGACTTCAGCTGGGACTGGTCAATGCCAACCCACAGACCAAGGTACAGTTAATGGTCTTCGGAGGAAACAGAACCAAAATCAATGTAGGTGCACGTTTCAAGAACAAACTCTTCTACACTATCCTCGGTGGAGGCACACACTATCTTGATTTTGACGATAAATTTTCTGCGGCATTATTCTATCGGGCAGGCCTTGAACTTCCACTCTACAGAAACTTGTTTGTAAGCGGTGATTTAGGCTATCAGCACATTGAAACTTTCCGGAATAAAAAGGTGGAAGGCATTCCGGCACGTCTTTATGCCTTGCAGGCACGCCTCAACCTGGAGTATCGGTTTACGGATAAATTCGGTTTGTTCGTCACAGGCGGATACGGTGGCAGCCGTTACTATAACAAAGCCAGGACCTACGACAAAGGCGTGATTGCGGAAGCAGGAGTGGTTCTGTTCTAATTGATTCACAGCCAAACGACACAGCGTCTCACAGAGTTTATATTAAAATTATTCCTCTGTAAGACGCTGTGTTATTCTGTGGTGAACCTGATCAGACCTTCTCCTTTATCAAACCGATCCGGTATGCTACCAACAACTTCTTTAAATCCAGAATTTGCGTTACGAGCTCTTTTCCCTTATCGGTATCTTTCACCATCATTCGTTGTGAATTGAACTCGATGACGAAGGTAGTCGACTTAATGTCCTGTCCCTCTTCGATGGCTTTCTGTGTAGACTGGAAAGGGTCATGCTGCACCAACTGCAAACCATGTGAATGATATACCAGCGTATATCCGGCAATACCGGTCTCCGGCTGATAAGCTTTCGAAAAACCACCGTCGATGACCAACAATTTTCCACCGGCTTTCATCGGCTGCTCTCCTTTAATGGTCTTTACCGGCACATGACCGTTGATGATATGAGTATGCTGCCCTGTCACTCCGAATTCTTCAAGAATCCGGTCACAGATTTCTTCTTTGTTACGCAAAGCATAATAATATCCTTTCGTCTCTTTATGCAGGCTCTTATCCGCAATGAAATAACGTTCGAACGTAGCCATCTTGTCTTTGTCGAACGAAGGGGCATCCGGTCCGCACCACAGATACCAGATGTAATCCATGGCAAAGCGTTTCTCTTCTTCATCATCTTCATCAAAATAAGCCGTACGAATCAATTGGTCTATCTTGTCCAGCAAGTTCTTCCCCCAATACTCTTTACCGCAGATATTCACGTGCTTGAAACTTCCATCCTCGTTGAGAGGCACAGAGGCATGATAAAGCAAATTGGAATTGCACACCAGATACATACCTCCATAGGTAAAGAGGCAACGCATGTGTTTTTTGAGTTTCTCGCTGTTCATAAACGAGTAATGTATCTTTTCTATCAATTCCTGCTCTTCATCAGTCAGACGATAAGGATCTGCAGGATCTACCGTAGGGAAGTTGGTATCGCGCAACGGATATTCTTTGCCTTCATAGACAAATACTCCCCGTTCAAAGTCGATTTTCTCAAGCAACTTGCGACCACCCATTCCGAACTCCGGACGACGATTAATAATGTTTGCCTCCAGCTTAAACTGAATGATGGTAATAGCTTTATGCATCTGGGTTATCAGCCTCAAGGTCTTCTCGTTATAAGTAGAATCGGCAAAGTTGGTCTTAGGTGCAAAGATGGTACAGGGATCATCCGCATAAGTATCCATCGCAAAAGTGGCAAGAGGCAAAAGATTGATGCCATACCCATCTTCCAATGTCCCCAGATTGCCGTAACGCATCGAGAGACGGATCACGTTGGCCATACAAGCTTCATTACCCGATGCTGCACCCATCCAGAGGATATCGTGATTTCCCCATTGGATATCGAAATTGTGATAATCACACAAAGTATCCATTATGATATGGGCACCCGGACCACGATCGTAGATATCACCCACGATATGGAGTGAATCGATCGTAAGACGCTGTATCAGATTACACATGGCAATGATAAAGTCGTCAGCGCGACGAGTGGAAATAATGGTACTGATAATCACATTGATATAAGCATGTTTATTGGGCTCGATGGTCGATTCGTGAAGTAACTCCTGGATGATATAGGAGAACTCGGCCGGCAATGATTTGCGAACCTTCGAACGGGTATATTTGGATGATACGTTCTGGCAGACCTTTACCAGCTGATTGAGAGTGATCAGGTACCAATCGTCAATATCGGTTTCGGTTGCTTTAATCAATTGGAGTTTCTCTTCCGGATAATAAATAAGCGTGCAGAGTTCTTTCTTCTCGATCTCACGGAGAGTATGGCCGAATATTTCGTTCACTTTCCGCTTCACCGCTCCCGAAGCATTTTTCAGTACATGCTGAAAAGCTTCATACTCGCCATGTATATCGGTCAGAAAGTGTTCGGTCCCTTTCGGAAGATTCAGGATGGCTTCAAGATTGATAATCTCTGTACTGGCAGCGGCAATGGTAGGGAAACTACGTGAAAGCAGTTGCAGATAACGCAGATCGGCAACGATACTTTCGGGGGTTATATTACTTTGAGCAGTCATATAATTTACGATTTTACGATTTACAATTTATAAATTTCGCCCGAATGGCTATAGAAGAAACATGAGCAGCACCTGGGCTATAATGACGCGAAGAAACATACTCAACGGATAGACCGTAGCATAAGCTACCGACGGATTATCTCCGGGGATGGTATCATTGGCGTAATTCAATGCCATCGGATTGGCCATACTGCCACACAACATACCGGAAACGCTGCCAAAATCGATCTTCATAATCTTAAAAGCAAAGAACCCCACAAGCACCGTAGGCACGAGGGTCAGCCCAAAGCCCAGGCCGATCCATAAAAGTCCTTCGGGACGGAATACCGTATCGAAGAAATGGGCACCTGCATCCAACCCAAGGCAGGCAAGATAAAGGGACAGCCCCAAGGCACGGAGCATCAGATTGGCACTGCGAGTGGTGTAGGTGATCATGTGCAAACGGGGTCCAAAGGTCCCGATCAGGATGCCTACAATAATGGGACCGCCTGCAAGTCCGAGCCGGACAGGAGTACTGATACCGGGAATTGAGAAAGGTACGGCTCCCAGGGCCAATCCCAGGATGATACCGACAAATACAGCCACAAGATTGGGTTCTTTCAAGCTTTTGATGGCATTTCCAAGTACCTTCTCCACATTCTGGATGGCAGCCGCTTCGCCGACCACTGTCAGACGGTCACCCAACTGCAAGGTAAGTTCGGGAGTAGCCAACAATTGCACCCCGGAACGATAGACACGGCTGATATTGATTCCGTAATGATTGCGCAAACGAAGAGCTCCCAGCTTCTTCCCGTTCAATTCGGGACGGGTGACGACGATGCGTTGCGAAATCAATTGGCTGTCGATAGCATTCCAATCGATATCTTCCTTGTTCCAATCCGTATTCTCCTGTTCACCGAACAGTACGGTAAGGGCCAATGCGTCTTTTTCGGATGTAACAACCAATAAGCGGTCGCCTTCTTTTATAATCTTTTCGGAAGTGGGAATACTGACATTGCCGTCTCTCCACAAACGGGAAATGACGAATTTTGGATAACTCATATGAGCGATATCCTTAATGCTTTTATTAAAAATAGCAGGGTTGTGTACCTGAAAAGCGGCAATATAGGTTTTGTTGGCATCGTCTTTCTCCTGTACTTCAAGATCTTCCCGGCGTACCAGCAATTTACGGATCAACAGAACCGCCAGAATCACCCCGATCACTCCGAGAGGATAGGCCACGGCACATCCCAAAGCTGGTGTACTGCTTTCAAGCCCCATCTGTTTCAGCGTCTGCTGGGCTGCTCCCAAAGCCGGAGTGTTAGTGGTGGCACCACACAGAATGCCTACCATATTGGGTAACGAAACCCCGGTGGTATAGCTGCAAACAACCGCAAGAAACGTACCCAGAATCACTACTGCGATGGCAAGCATATTCAACGTAACCCCACCCTTGCGAAATGAGCTGAAAAAGCCGGGACCAACCTGCAACCCCAAGGCATATACAAAGATAATGAGCCCGAAACTCTCGGCGTAATTCAGCATCTGCGGATCAATGGACAATCCGAAGTGCCCGGCCAGAATGCCGGCAAAAAAGACAAAGGTAACGCCAAGCGAAATGCCACAAACATGAATTTTGCCCAATCCGAGCCCAATGGCGGAAATCAGGGAAAGAACGACAACTGCCTGCAAAGCAGAATGTTCGATAAAGAGACTATATAACCACTCCATGTGAATAATTTACCAATGTATCCATAAGCCAATGTATCCGTTAAACGCATAAGGATGCATTAGCGTCGGCAAAGATAGCAACTATTTATGACCTCACAAAGCTTTTATTCACCCACTTCATCCCATACCAACGACGGACAAAGATAATTCCGCGAATGTTTTCATCGAGAGCAAAGGCAACCCACATGCCGCAAATGCCCCAAGCCCAATAAATTCCAAATAAATAACCTATGCCGACAGCCACACTCCACATCACAACCAATCCTACATAGAAAGGATAATTCACATCACCTGCCGCACGGAGGGCATTCGTCGCAAAAATATTAATGGGACGCCCTATCTCGAGCACCACATCGATCAGCAATACAATCACTCCCATACGGATGATCTCCGGATTGGAAGTCAGCCAACTCAGTATGGCATGCCCGGAAGCGGCAATAATACCGGAAAGAATCAGCGTAATCATTACGGATTTCTTCATGACGTACTTACCGAGCAGAAAAGCTGCATGGGGTTTCTTCTCCCCTATCAAATGTCCGATACAGATAGCTCCTCCCTGGGCCATGGAGATGCTGAATAAATAGACGAACATGATAATGTTGACACAATAAGTACGGGTAGCCAGCGCCTCGACTCCAAGCATATTGATAAAAAAAGTAATGACCACTTGCGATGAACTGTACGAGAGCTGCTCTCCGGCAGAAGGCAGACCGACCCGCATCAAATTCTTCAATTCGATAAAAGGAAACGGACGGAAGTAGGCCAACGGGAAACGATGAATGTGTTTGCGGAACAGAATGACAAACAGAATCACCATAGATACTCCACGGCTGAAGGCTGTAGAAATAGCCGCCCCTTCCACCCCGAGTTCGGGACAGCCGAACTTACCGAAAATCAGCGAATAATTACCGATAATATTAAGAATATTGACTACTACCGTCACCAACATCGGATATATGGCTTTATTGGCACTGCGCAATGAAGCGGAAAGAGTGAGAGAAATAGCCTGGAAAAAAGCGAATGCACCCACGATACGCATGTAATCCATACCGTCGGCCATCAGTTCCGGCCCCAAGCCCATCCATTGCAGAATGGTGCGGGCCATTGTAAACAGAATAAGGCTGATTATTCCACCAACCAACAAATTGACAAGCAACGACACCCCCACTACCTGCACCACCTTCTTTTCAAGCCTTGCGCCGAGGTACTGCGAGCAAAGTACGGATGTTCCCAGGTTGATCACCTCAAACACCAAAAAGGTCAGCATAATAATCTGGTTGACAACTCCGACAGCGGCTACACTATTGTCAGAGTGACGGCTCAACATAATGGTGTCCACCGCTCCCAGCATCATAATCAGTAATGTCTCAATAAAAATAGGAGCAGCCAGTTTTGCCAGACGTCTCTTTATGCTTTCCTGTTGAATTCTGTGTGTCATTTTACCTTATCCGTTTCGGGCTGCAAAGGTATCTAAAAACACTGAAAAGACGGATTGACATATATCAAGAATATATCAATCCGCCTGCAATTATCTATATAAAAGTTTAGGTTATCTCACTCCGGTAAAGTCAACATAATTATCGTGTCCATCCAGGTATCCGCTCAGCACATTCCCTCGAATCCAGACATCATCGAGATAAGAGACATCACCGGGACCATATACCATCCGAAGGGAGTATTGCGAACGGTCCTCCCAATTCCAGGTAAAGGAGTACACCGATTCGGAATAACGTCCGTTGGGATATTCCACCCGGATATAATCTTCTCCATGGCGATCGAGATAAAAATTCAGTTCCTGATAGCAATAGTTCCCGTCGGCATCATAAAACGTATCTGCCCAGGGACGACTGCAAAGATCAAGGGATTTATTATAATACGAACCACCGATATTGTCATCATCATAAAAGTCATCTATCTCAATCTCACAAGAAGTAAGATTTATCATTGCCACTGCCAGCAGAAACAATTTTAAGTATTTAAAAGTTAAAGTCTTCATATCGTATAGTTTTTAGTTATATCAGTTTGATGTGAACAAAAGTAGGGAAAGAAATGATTTGCATGAAAAGAAAAAACCTACATCTGCAGAGGGAATCGCCTAAATAAAAGAGGGAAACAGGACAAAGAAGGCAGAAAGCTCTAAAAAGGACATATCAAATGTTAACAAGAAAAACAAATTTACTAAATAACGTTACAAAATCACGATTTATACCCGGATAATTTGCCGATATTCTCCAAATCCGTATATTTGCAATGTGTTTTTCATAGTATTAGATTTAAGGTTAACAAAGATTGGTTGCTCGTGAGAGTAGCCTTTTTTTATGCCCTTTCCTCCGGATCAGCTTCAGACTATCCTGACCACCCTCTCCCTCCTTCTGTACACTACTGTTTCATAAGAATTCAAGAACATCTTCCTGCTAAAAGGTGTTTGTAGAAAGAAATCCCCATTTATACTTCTCCGAATGACGACAACGGGTATGGATGGAAAAGCGACTGTCATCTTACATAATTATGAAGATAAAAAGTATCCGGCCGTATTGCATGGCAACAGGCTGTGGTTACGGCCTTATGAAGCCATTGCCTGGAAGCTTACTTAGTGTAAATCTACTCTTGACGCCTCCCCTTGTTGTATTACAGGATTTCGTCAGGAACGGACCGTCAATTTATTCATGATCCTTGGGAACTGAACCGCAAAGATGACTGTACAACAAATGGCTGCCGCAGCATCCGATATTGCTTCGGCAGCATATACCCCCATCACTCCCATCAGGTGTGGAAGCATAAGAGCCAGGGGAATCAACAGGATCACCTTACGAAGTAATGCAATAAAGATAGAAACCTTGGCCTGCCCCAATGCGACAAACATATTCTGACAAGCACGCTGCAACCCGAAAATAGTCATCCCCGCCAAAAAGACAGGCATCACCTGTACTACGGTTTCTATCAACTTTTCGTCAGAAGTAAAGGCCGAAGCAATCACAGAGGGAAACAAAATCATCAGCAGAATCAAAACGAAATTGAACAGAAACATAAAGGTCATCACTATTTTGAAGCATTCCTTCACTCTTTCTCGGTTTCCATGACCATAATTATAACTTACGATGGGTACGAATCCCAATGCGAAGCCGGCAAGGGGAACACTGACAAAAAGCATGGCACTCTGCATGATTGTCAATGCACTCACATAGATATCACCGAATGTCTTCAATGAACCGTTCAGCACAAATCCTACCAAGCTTTCGGTACTTGCCATAATAAACGGTGAGGCTCCCAACGCCAATATAGCTCCAACAACCTTCCGGTCCAGCCTCATATAACGAGGCTCGAGCCGCAAAGAAGCACGCCGGGATGTCAGAAAGAACAATACCCAGCCAGCACTGCAAGCCTGCGAAATAATAGTGGCAAGCGCAGCTCCTTTCACTCCCCAATCAAAGACAAAAATAAACAGAGGATCGAGCAAGATATTAAGCAACGCTCCAATAACAATCGACAGCATAGCGATGCCGGGACGTCCCTGTGTATTAATAAAAGTATTCAACCCGACAGAGACTTCGACAAAAAGGGTACCGATAAGATAAATCGAAAGATAAGCCGTTGCGTACCCGAGCGTCTGTTCCGAAGCACCGGTAAACAAAAGAATCGGTTCCATAAACAGATAAGATAAGCCGGACGTCAGAAGTGTAAAAAACAGCAATAACACGAAGCCATTACCCAATATTTTTCCGGCATGGGTACGGTTGCCCTGCCCTAACGCTATGGCTGCAAGAGGCGCACCTCCCCCGGCCACAATAGCCGAAAAAGCTGAAATCAAAATAATCAGAGAACCTGCCACCCCGATACCTGCAAGTGCTTGAGTACCGATTCCCGGGATATGCCCGATATAGATGCGGTCCACAATATTATAGAGCAAATTTACGATTTGTGCAATTACCGCAGGAAGTGCCATCCTGAACACAAGTGGTAACATACGGTCCGTACCAAGCCTCTCTTCATATTTATCATTCATAACCAAGATGCAATAAAAAAGCCTTTTACGCTACCGTAAAAGGCTGATTATCATATAGTAGTGGGTACGAGAATCGAACTCGTATTACATGCGTGAGAGGCATGTGTCCTAACCGTTAGACGAACCCACCCGATTGAAAATTAGATTCAAAAAAGAGCTAAGCAATAAACTCAGCTCTTCTTTGTCATCTTAAAGTTGAGATTTGGTGCGGAAGCTGGGGGATTCGAACCCCCGGTACGGTTACCCGTACGTCAGTTTAGCAAACTGGTGGTTTCAGCCACTCACCCTTTGAAAAATTGATTTATATCAACCGATTTTCGTACTTTTGCCCCGCAATCTATAATAACTTATCAATATATAACATAATGGAAAACCTGAAAGAGACAGTGGATATTGTTGTAAACTCCAGATATCCGGAGATGAACAGAGAGGGACGAGAACTACTGGCACAGGTCTTGATACGCAAAGAACTGGAAAAGGGTGAAATGTTGTTGAACGAAGGACAAATAAGCCGCCACATGGTTTTTGTCGGTAAAGGGATGTTGCGGCAATTTTATTATAAAAACGGAAAAGATGTCACCGAGCACTTCTCATACGAAGGATGTATCCTGATGTGCATCGAAAGCCTGTTAAAACAAGAACCTACCCACCTGATGGCTGAAGCATTGGAACCGGCGGTAGTATATATGCTCCCTTATGACGTCCTGCAAAAGTTGCTGGAACAATCCAAAGAAATCAATGCTTTCTATCGTAAGGTACTGGAATACTCACTCATCGTATCGCAAATAAAGGCCGATTCATGGCGTTTCGAAACAGCACGCGAACGCTACAACCTACTCTTGCACCATCATCCGGAGATCATCAAACGAGCTCCGTTATCACACATTGCATCCTACCTGCTGATGACCCCGGAAACACTCAGTCGTGTTCGTTCGGGAGTACTGTAAAAAACATTTTTTGATTTATATCAAAACGTAATTCAACTACATGCTGTATTTTTGCAGCAGTTAATAAATAGGTTGTTTTTTATAGGAATAAAGATTAGTTTTTAGGTAACAATTAAAAAAACAGGCAGCGTCAACTATTTGACGCTGCCTGTTTTTTATCAGACACTTTCCATCATTCATATAGATCATGCTGTGCCATTTCTTCAAAAAGTCCGGCGAGTTTCTCTACGATCGGTTTCACATAACGCTCTCCTTTTTCCGCTGTTGCTTTTTTCGGGTTTCCTACACCACTATCTACTGTTGCTTTATCCCAATGGCGAGGTACCCAAGCTACTTTTTCGTTCAGCGAAGCAATGGCAAACGGTTTCGATTCGCCATCACCGGCCTCAGCCAGATTCACCAGTTCCGGATGATAGTGCATCATCACGGAAGTTTCCGATTCTCCGGCATGGTCGTCAATCTCCGCTTCAAAATAGCCTTTGGGCGACACCACCTCAAACCAGTTTGCGGCAGCAATCAGAAAGTCGGGATATTCAAAAGCAAGGTCACGAATCATCCCTTTAAAATTATTCCCTCCGTGTCCACTCAAAATCAACAGCTTACGAAATCCTTGTACATGAAGGGACGATACGATGTCTTCCAGAATAGCCTGCTGGGTAGCATATCGGGTATGGATACAGAACGGCAATTCACGCTGCCCGGGATTATGCGCTCCGAAAGGTACGGGCGGCATCACCATGCAACGGACACCCGAACGGCTAAGTGCCAGTTCGGCTGCCTCCACGGCAATATCATGGGGGAGAATGCAATCGGTGAGATACGGCAAATGTAAATTATGGGGTTCCGTAGCTCCCCACGGCAAAATAATAACATCATATTTCAGCTCTTTCACCTTACCAAGGCAGGATACTGAAAGATCTACTTCTTTATTCATGGTCTTCTGTTTTTAGAATTCAAATGTGATATCACAAAGATATGAATAAAATCAGAAACTTAGTTCATAATCTTTATCCCCACAAAATAAGTCCTCGGCTGAGTCGGTCCGTAGAAGTAACCTGCATCCCGGAATTCTCCCTTGTCCAGATCCTTCTGGAAGCTATTAAATATATTCTGTACTCCTCCGTTTACCTGCATTTTGATATGATCTTTCAGCACAAAAGTATAATTCAGTTTCAGGTTGAGATCCATGAATTGTGGAGTGTGCTCCATGCGTGACTTCTCGATGTATCCGGCCATGTGCGGCACAATCATCTTACCGGTATAAGTACCCGAAAGCGAGAAATCGAAATTCTTTAATGGTGCCGACGTAAAAGTGAAATAACCGTAGTAGTCCGGCGTACGGGGCATGCGTTTCGTAGTCTGCTCTTCTTCTCCTTCACTGGTCCATACTTCCGCCCGGTTATATCTGCTGCGCTGCACCGTAAATCCCAACTGCAACTGCGCTTCGCGTCCGTGGGCTACCTTTGCATCCAGATTGACACCATATACTTTGGCCCCGCTGCCGTTCCGGCGCTCTTTTATCTTATCTCCGTTTTGGTCCTCACCGATATCTTCGAGCACAAATACATGATGTAAATCCGTATAAAACCCTTCGAGAAGAATGTTTGACTGCCAGTGCCCCATCGGGAACGACCAATCCACCGAACCGCTGAAACTGTTGGAGCGCTCTTCACGAAGTCCGTCGGCCAACCGGATCTGTACTCCTTCACCCCCCACAGCCGTTACGTGCAAGTCTTCATCGTATGCTTGTGGTGCCCGGAATCCGGTAGAGTATGTCAGACGTGCCTGCAAATTATCGCTCGGTTTATATAGGAAATTCACACGCGGGCTAAAAATCGGATGATCGATCAGGTTATGCTTGTCCAGACGTGCCCCTACAAGCATCGTCCAGCGATTCAACCGCCATTCGTTCTGTACAAAACCTCCGGCAATACGCACATCCTGCTGCATGTCGCGGTGATATCCCGTCATCACATCGTGTAGTGAGTTGCTCTGATACTCTACACCGCCGGTAAACGTAGCCGGAGCAAAAAGACAGCGGTCCATGTTGCCCACATACATACCTCCCACTACCCAAGTCAGATCGTTTGTCTTACCATAGGCATTCATGTCTTTCTGTGCACCGTAATAGCTGTTGCGATCCGTATGCTGGATAGAACCGTATACGGACATTTTATGCTTCTCGCCCCAGTAACGATCGTAACTCACTCCTCCACTATTGATGATATGTTTCGTTTGTTCAGTAATATCCGCCTCGTGGGGTTGCAAATTGAACTTATTTCCTCCCCGCCGGAATTCGTTTGTCGTGTGATACTCCACATTGATACGGCTAAAATAGTTAGGACGATAATAAGCACGCATCCCGAATGTATTCATATTTAGCTTACCGAGTTCCGAAAAACCGTCTCCGTCGGCATCATAAGGATTCCGGTTACGATAGGTCTCGTACAGGGCGATGCCGTACGAATTGTCTTTTGCCACCAAAGAAACGTTTCCTCCCATATATTGCTCCCACGACTTGCCATTCATATTAGACATCGTGCTTGTCACCTGGAAAGAATTATTAATCGGGTCTTTCGTGATAATATTGATCGTTCCTCCTACGGCATTGGCACCGAACAGCGCCGAACCACCACCGCGTACCACTTCCACACGTTCGATCATGTTTACCGGAATCTGTTCCAGCCCGTACACTCCCGAGAGAGCGCTGATGATAGGACGGCTGTTAATCAGGATTTGCGAATAAGGACCTTCCAAGCCATTGATACGTACCTGTGGGAAACCGCAATTCTGGCAATTGTTCTCCACCCGAAGACCCGACTGGAAGTTCAACGATTTAGCCAGATCGGTAGAGTTCACCGTCTCAAACAGTTTAGCGCTCATCACGTTTACGACCACCGGTGCCGCCTTTCGGCTCACCTCGTTCCGGTTGGCCGAAACCACCACTTCATCTGTCGTAAAACTTACTTCTTCCATTTGGAAATGAACCACGGACGTAGCCTCTGCACTGACCGTAATTGTTTTTTCCTGTGTTTTATATCCCATCACCTGTACACGGAGCGTATATTTACCGGCAGCCAGTTTACGGAATTCAAATTGTCCTTCCTCATTGGACACCGCACCGCGGTTGGTTCCCAGAATCATCACTGTTGCGAATGGGATACTTTCTTCAGTGCCCTTCACAATAACGTGTCCGGCAATCATATTACCTTCTTTAATCGGATTGACCGCATACGAACTCATGCTTACACAAGCAAGCACAAGCATAACTATATAATGTTTCATTCTTTTTTGTTAGCCATAAAAGACGAATCAGCAGTACCACACATGAACACACTTACACACAGTGCCCACCTTTTGGAAGCATTACGTTCACTCCCAAATACTGATTCGCAGTTGTATATTTAAATGTAAATGAGTAAAAGAAAAGAGGGGAGCATAGCCCACCACCGATTATGTGGTGAATGCGAATTTTGACATATCCCCATTTTTAAGCTAACTCTGCCGGAGGAGCCCGCAGAGAAATCACCTGCAGATGTGTTCCGGCCGTCACCGGTATACTCTCCGGTATCTCTACGGTGAACAGAATCGGGCGTTCGGGTGTAAAATCATAATGCACATCGACTTCCAAAGAATGGAATGCGGCAAAATGTGCAATAACAATAATGTTGGAAGCAGTATGCGAGTGGGTACCTTTGTAGGGATGAGAGTGAGCTATCATCACACCGTTCACGTAATGCACATGAGTAAACATTGTAATGCTTACCTGGTACGTTACGAACAGCGTCAATAACAGAAACGATAATAGAATCTTTTTGATGTGTCCCACCTACTATACTCTTATTTTGAGGCGGCAAAGATAGTCATTATTTTGATAAATAGCCGCACATTTCTTCCAGATATTTCCGATCTGTTTCATCAAAGAAATTCAATAGATCGCTGTCTATGTCCAGCACTCCCCATACCTCACCGTCTTTTATCAGCGGAACCACTATTTCCGATCGGGATAACGAACTGCAAGCAATATGTCCCGGAAAAACTTCCACATCCGGCACCAACAGCGTGGCACCCTCCTGCCAGGCAGTACCGCAAACTCCTTTGCCTTTCCGGATACGCGTGCAAGCCACCGGACCTTGGAACGGGCCCAGTACCAACTGATCCTGCTTCACCAAATAAAAACCCACCCAGAAAAAGTCAAAAGCCTCCTTCAGGGCAGCAGCCACATTGGCCAAATTGGCCACTAAATCCACCTCGCCCTCTATCAGGGATCTCACCTGAGGTAGCAAAGAGAGATATTGCTCCTCTTTGCTACCCGATATAAATGTCAGTTCTTCAGCCATATTATTTTATTTTCCACCAAACAGATATTCATAATCTCTCTCTGCGGCAGGTTTCACCCACTCTTCCGGTACAAATTTCCATTGGTTCAGCGCACGCGGATCAAGCGTACCTTTCTTCTCGATATACTGCATCAGGTAGAAACGGAGGTCCTTGTCCGTAGAGAAGATAATACGCTCTTTCAGTTTCTCCTGCGGGATTCCCGATCCTTTTGTCAGCAGTTCTCCCCCGCCGTTGCCACGATAAGAGTTCAGCGCCACTTTGTAGATATGATCCATCCGGAACGGAGAACCGTCCGCCATACTGACAATAGTCACTTTTTCTCCCTTCGGTCGGGTCACATCCACTGTGTAGATAATTCCCGCAGCCGAATCGAAATTAAAACTAAAATTCTGGAACGAAGCCCGGTCTTCGGCACCTGCCCTACGTTTTTCTTTCAGCCACAACAAATGGTCTTCGGGAGATTTCATCCGGTTCGTCCACATATAATAGGACTCTTCCAGGAAGTCTTTAATCTCTTTGCCCGACAACTTCATCACATAAAGCATATTTTCGTACTTATACAGATTGAACATGTCGCTCACACGAATATCTCCTTTCTTTATCTCTGCATCGAAAGATAACGGAGCGGCAAACGAAATATCCGCTCCCGAAATATCGAGTTGCAACGAATGGATAAAATCAATAAATGCCGACGAACCGAAATAGGCGGGACGGGTAGACAGATCTTCTGTAAATACCCCGATCTTCTTAGAAACAAACTTCTCAACCGCCCCGTATTGCAATGCGAAATGTCTCATAAAGGACTCGCTGACTCCGTATTCTTTCGTATCCGTCAGCACACCGTCTATCTGTTTGCTCACCACTTTACCGTCTTTCAACTTTAAAGTCACGTCAATGTCCGACACTACGATTCCGTTGCTTGCCGGATCGATCACCAGTACGGAGTCGCCTGCCACATTCACCACCTTCTTGCACTCCCGCGCATGGTCGTGCCCCATCAGCACCATATCAAATCCCGGTACATTCTTCGCCACATTCAGCGAAGCATTCTCGTTATACTTGCCTGACATCACAAAAGCATCTTGTCCGGCATGAAACAACCCGATCACCAGGTCCGGATTTTCTTTCTCACGGATGACTTTCATCCACTTCCGTGCTGTCTCTTCCATATCGTCAAACCGCAGTCCCTGCCACAGATTCTCTGACAGCCACGCGGGAATAGCCGGCGTAATCATTCCCAGCACCACAATCTTCACTCCGTCGCGCTCCAACACCCGATAAGGAGGAAGATGGGTCTCTCCCGTAGCCGTTTCAACGATGTTTGCCCCCAGCACCGGGAAATTGCACTCACCAATCCAGCGGTCGAATACAGCGCGTCCTGTTTCCACATCATGATTTCCCATGTTCCCGGCGTCATATCCCATAAAATTCATCATCTCGGCACATACGTGAGGCGCCACTGTATCTATATAATTATAATAGTATGCCGAAGGCTGTCCTTGCAGAATATCTCCGTTATCCAGCAATATAAGGTTTTCCTTATACACCTCCCGGTTCTTTTGCACCAATGCATATACACGTGCAAGACTTCCGCCCCACTCCTTTTGTGTAATGAAGTTATATGGAAAGTAATTACCATGTACATCACTGGTCTGCACAATTTTCAGTTTCACCTCTCTCTCTTGTGCCGGCAACACACATACCAGGCAGAGCAAGAAAGCATACATACAAATCAATCTTTTCATCATAATCATCTTTTAAATTTGATTTACCACCAAATAACACTGAGTCCCACCGGGAGAATTTAAATAGGGAATAAACTCTATGAGACTTTGTGTGACCCTGTGGTAGTCTCTTTTTCTTATAACGGGTGCGAAACCACAAATCTCGCCCCATCTTCATAATCCGGGTCGATCCAGATATCGCCACCCCATTTATCTACCGTGAGTTTACAGATTGAGAGTCCCAATCCGGTTCCCTGCGCATACTCGTTCAGCTTCTCGAACCGTTCGAATACCTGTTTTTGTTTCTCCTTCGGAATGCCGCATCCGGTATCCGCCACCGCAAACAACACCCGGTTCTTCTCCTTCTCAACCTCAAACTGCAATGTGATCGTACCATTCTTGGTGAACTTCGCCGCATTGGTCAGCAGATTGATAAGCACTTGCTGTAAGCGTTGAATATCTGTCTGAAGAACAAAGGAGTCGGTCTTTGTCTCAAAAACAAACCGGTTACCCGATTCCCTGCGGGACATCTCCACCGACGATAATGCCTGCCTGCACAGTTGAACCACATCGCAGTCTTCCGGTGTCAGTATCACCTTGTTCGCCTCCAGCCTCGACAGATCGAGTATATCATTAATCAGTCGTAACAGCAGGTCGGAGTTCGACTGGATAATTCTGAAATAATTCCGCTGATCCTCTTCCGAGCTCCCACCCGAAGCCAGCACATCCGAGAATCCTACAATCGCATTCAGGGGTGTTCGTATCTCATGACTCATATTGGCAAGAAAAGCACTCTTCAGCCGGTTCGACTCCTCCGCCCGGTCCTTCGCTTCATACAAAGCAACTTGCGAACGCTCCAGATCGTCTTTCAGCCGCTTTGTCCGCAGATAGAAATAGATAGAAACCAGCAATCCTATCACCAGAATGCAGAGGACACCTACGCCCACCCAAATCTGATACCGGTACTGTTTATAGAAAGAGGGTGATTCATTGACCAACTTTACCTTCATCGGCAAAGCAGCCACGTCTATCTTCTGTTCCTTCACTTTCTTACTGTCCAGCAACGCTTCCGTACCCACTACTTCCACCCGCATATTCGGATCTTCAGGATTATCCAACAACTTGACCGCCTCCTCCGCCAATTCCTTACCGAACGTCCGGAAAACGGGAACCACTCCGCCTACGGCCCAATAACCCAGACCGATGGAAGTAGCCGTAAACGTCGGTACATCCGGAATCGCCTCCATCATCGAATACGTAGCATTGCGCATAAAATAGCCTTCGTTCTTGTCCACTCTCCATGTGCCTAACAGAACGGCCGTATGCTTCGGCAATTTCCGAAGTTCATCCACAATAGTATAAATGGTATGTTCGCGCCCGTCCAGCAAAATCAGGTTCATATCCGGAAACTGTTTCATTTCCTTTCGCACATGAGCTTGCAAAGTGACGCCACCGTAAGTATTGTCGGATATAAAAGCAATGTTCTTCGTATCGGGATAGATTGCCCGGATCATGCGGATGTTCGACGCGATGTCGTATTCGTACAGAAAACCGCCGCATACCTGGTGCTTCAGACTGTCTTCATAAAAATCGGAAGATTCCGGCATCCAGTGTGCCAGATCTTTCCCGTCGTCCGGCAAAAGCACCACGTTCCTGCTGGTCAGTGCGCACATTACCGGCACTTCTCCTGTCACCGAGTCATTCAGCGACAGATAAGACGCCCACGCCTCCTGTCCGAACAGAATGATCAGCGCCGGTTCCTGGCTTCCCCGATATTTATCCAGAATATTCTCCATCACTCCCTTCCAGCGGGGAAAGTCTGAGAAACTCTTACAGTTCATGTTTTCAATGACCACTCCCCGTTTGCCCCCCAACCTCTGATATTCGTCCATAAAGTCGGATACATTGGCAGAAGTCGGATACGCTCCCGGATTGTACGAACAGATCATCAGTATGGGTTTCTCACCGGTAGCAGCATGTCCTGCCATGGGAGGACAGCAACCGATAACTAACAGAAGTAAATAAAGAATATATTTGAACGATACCGGCATATTCATCTGTTTTAGAGTGTGTGTATCCGTTTTTTTATGCCCGCAAAGATAGTAAAAGTTGATGGTTATAGCAGATTTATTGCGTACATTTGTCGCTCAATGTCCTAAAAATAGTTTATGGAAATTTTTCACAAAATGATTTCGGCAGCACTCAACCTGCCGGAAAAGCAGATCAGTAATACTCTCGGGCTGTTAGCCGAGGGAGCCACTATCCCTTTCATCAGCCGCTACCGTAAAGAAATCACCGGCGGACTCGACGAAGTGCAGATAGAATCTATCAAAACGCAGTACGATAAACTCTCAGAACTCGCCAAACGCAAAGAGACCATTCTCGGGACCATCGGCGAGCAAGGCAAACTGACGCCTGAGTTGCGGCAACGCATCGATGCCACCTGGGATGCCACCGCTCTTGAAGATATCTACCTGCCCTACAAGCCCAAACGCAAGACCCGCGCCGAAGCCGCCCGCCAGAAAGGACTCGAACCGCTGGCTCTGCTACTGATGATGCAGCGCGAGAACAATCTGGGCTCCCGTATTCCTGCGTTCGTCAAAGGCGATGTCAAAGACGCAGAGGACGCTTTGAAAGGTGCCCGCGACATTATCGCCGAGCAGGTGAGCGAAGACGAACGTGCCCGTAATGCAGTGCGCAATCTCTTTGCCCGCCAGGCTGTCATCAGCGCTAAAGTAGTGAAGGGTAAAGACGAAGAGGCCGCCAAATACCGGGACTATTTCGACTTCTCTTCTCCCTTGAAACGCTGCACCTCCCATCGCCTGCTGGCCATCCGCCGTGCCGAGGCCGAAGGCTTGCTGAAAGTCAGCATTACCCCCGACGATGACGAATGCCTCGAACGGCTCGACCGCCAGTTTGTCCGTAGCAATAACGAATGTGGCCGCCAGGTGGCAGAGGCCGTACAGGATGCCTACCGCCGTCTGCTGAAACCTTCCATCGAAACCGAATTTGCCTCCCTCAGTAAAGAACAGGCCGATGACGAAGCGATCCGGGTCTTTGCCGAAAACCTGCGCCAACTGCTTCTTGCCCCACCCTTGGGACAAAAACGGGTAATGGGTATCGATCCCGGCTTTCGTACCGGTTGTAAGGTGGTCTGCCTCGATGCACAAGGCAATCTGGTACACAATGAAAACATCTATCCTCACCCGCCGGTAGACAAGAAAACCGAAGCGGCTTCGAAACTCCGCAAAATGATTGAAGCTTACAAGATAGAGGCCATCGCCATCGGTAACGGAACTGCCAGCCGCGAAACGGAAAACTTCGTCACGCACCAACAGTTCGACCGTCCCGTACAGGTGTTTGTTGTCAGCGAACAGGGTGCTTCCATCTACTCGGCCTCCAAAACGGCCCGTGACGAGTTTCCCGATTATGATGTCACCGTCCGTGGGGCCGTCTCCATCGCTCGCCGGCTGATGGATCCGCTGGCGGAACTGGTCAAGATCGATCCTAAGTCCATCGGTGTCGGCCAATACCAGCATGATGTAGACCAGACCAAATTGAAAAAATCACTCGACCAGACAGTGGAGAACTGTGTCAACCAGGTAGGTGTCAATCTCAACACAGCCAGCAGTCATCTGCTCACCTACATTTCCGGTCTGGGTCCGCAACTGGCACAGAACATTGTAGCCTACCGCGCTGCCAACGGCGCCTTTGCCTCACGTAAAGAGTTGATGAAAGTGCCCCGCATGGGAGCTAAAGCTTTTGAACAATGCGCCGGATTCCTCCGTATCGCCGGAGGAGAAAATCCGTTGGACAACACCGCTGTGCATCCCGAAAGTTATGGGATCGTGCAACAGATGGCCAAAGATCTGTCATGTACTGTTCCTCAACTGATTGCCGACAAATCGTTGCGTACCCGTATCGAAATGGAAAAGTATATCACCCCCACCGTAGGACTCCCTACCTTAAAGGATATTCTGCAAGAACTCGACAAACCGGGACGCGACCCACGCGATACCATTCAGGTATTTGAGTTCGACCGTAACGTGCGCACCATCAACGACCTCCGCGAAGGGATGACTCTACCCGGTATTGTCAGCAACATCACCAACTTCGGAGCTTTTGTCGATATAGGCATCAAGGAGAACGGGCTTGTCCATCTCTCCCAGCTTGCCAACCGATTCATCACCGATCCCACCGAAGTGGTCTCCATTCATCAGCACGTCACAGTGAAAGTACTGAGCATAGACCTCGAACGGAAACGGATACAGTTGACGATGAAGGAGGAGTAAACCGGTTTAAAATAATCAAAAGCCCCGGTCTCCCTTCCGGTGATTCCTGACAAGAATAAACGACAACCACTGTTGTACATACTTTTATCGGAAGAGAGTACCGGGGCAATCTGCAAACTTGTGTTATCTAATATCACTCTCCGGCCTGTGTCGCCAGATAGTCTATCAACTGTTCCATCGAAGTATCTTTGAGTATCACCCGTTTCCGCCCGTCAAGCAGATAGATAGTCGGCGTAGCGCGGATATCGTAAAGTTGCCGGGTTCGGATATCGCCTGCTTTGTTCCAGCCCACGATCCATCCCTGCGGCATATACACTGCCTTTGCCGCCCACTCTTCCCTGTTTTCGTCAGGATAGATAGCCAGCACCCGCAGTGTCCCGTTTTCCACCATCTCAACGAAAGCAGGTATTTCAGCAAATAACTTCTCAAACTTCCGGCAATTCGAACAGTCCGGATCGTAAAAAAACAACATCGTATATTGGGCTTTCAGCCTGCTCATCCGGCTATTGTCACCATGTACCGTGACATATGTAAAATCCGCCGCTTTCATTCCCGGGCGATTCTTGTGTGCCTGCTTCAATCGGTCTGCCGGACGGATCTTCTCCCATTCCTGCAATCTGTCCGATTGCAGCATCTGTTCCAGTACCGCGATGTAAAAGTCTTCGTTGCGCATCGGTGAATTCGGCTCGTTGAGATACTTTTCTCCCAGCAGGCAAAAGCGCCGGTATGCCGTACTGTCTGCCTCCATCCGTACCATCATGGTATGCAATGCCTTTCGCCCGGTCTCAGGTTCGACATACTTCAGCGCATCGATAAAGTCAACATACAACTGCTCCGTGTCTCCACTATTCACCCATGCCGTATCACCTGTCAGATAACCATCCCAATAATGTTTCACGTAGTAGACCGCACGTTCCGCAGGATCGGTCATTATCTGTGGTAAATCCGGCCGTGTATAATGTACCACATGCAGCGTGTCTGCCGCCACCTTCTCTTTCCATTCGCTCCCGTCTCCTCCCGCACAGGCTTTCACCATCCCCAGGCCCAGACAAATCACCATCAACGCTATTGAGGATACCGTCAATATAAATGCCATTAAATTCTTCTTCGCATTCATTTTGCTTATGTTTATTTCCGCACCGCAGAATTACTCGTTCCTTATCTTCTCCACCTTCCTCGTACCACCCACCGCATAGGCAGTACATACACCTTTTTTTCATCTCCTTTCAGTATCACCGCAGGACGATACTCACCCGGCTTCAACTCCGGTAAAGCCACAACCACCTTCCCCTCAGAGTACCTATACACAAGCCTGATATCAATCACCTGTTCCGGTTTGGCATGTGTCACCAGGCACAATCTGATATTCTCCAACGCATAACGGTTCAGATTGTAACCCGAAACAACAATCGGTGCCTGCGATGTAATAGTCCCGTCTCTCAGCCCGCTCAGCGGATCGTATACTCCGGTTATCTCCGGAATGTCGACACCTCCCCACACCTCCTCGATCTTTCTTATCTCTATCATATCTTTCAAAGTTTATCGTTAACCATTTGTCGTTCATCGTTGAAAATGCTTCTCACCGGAAACCCATATTTTTTCATATCGTGCATCAGATACATCTGCCGGCTGGGTTCCACGCAGAGCGAATAACCATATACCGGGCTTTGGCTGCTCCCCGTCCAGTAGCGATGCCCATGCGGAATCACAATCCGGCAGCCGTTGATGTGACTCCGGTGTCCGCACAGCGGCAAATACACCGGTACTCCGTCGTCACTCAGAAGGCAGATATTCGTCCGGTCCTCCTCCCGTTGAAGCTCCATCGGAGCAGCGGGACTGTTCATCAGTGCCTCCATTTCGATACGCGATGGTAGCCGCCACCCCTCCGGCGAAGGGTCCAACTCATTAATCCGTGCAGGACTCTCTGCCGTGCCATCGTACCAACTGCCGCGACAGGGCGTAAAGTTCTCCTCCCATCGATCAGTAGGACAGCCAAACTGAAAATACGTACCCTGATTAAGCGTGGTATCCACTTCCAACCCCAACGGGATGGCTACCTGTGCTAATTTCCCGCCTGCCGCCAGATTACGGTCCAGCCAATATTTACCCCGGATACGTACGTAACCACCTTGATAAATAAGGATATCGCGTACCACGCCCGTATCATTCACCAACGAGAGCACCGTGTGACGTGCTGCCGGAAATCCACCACGCACCCGGTATCCGGCATTAGAATGCACCTTCACCGTGAACCGTCCGTCATAATGTCCTTGCAACAGTTCGGGTTCACTCACCTCCACCCAGTCCGCCGCCTTGTCACTCACGATGCGCCATGACTGATTACTGTCCACACACACGATGTACGTCCTCACTCCCTCCTCCTCCCGATAGTCCGGTGGTGTCTCTATCACCCTGCTATGGCGTGCGCAAGGATCCTCCGGCGGATATTCTATATAATAGTCAAAGCAGACACCCTGCATCAATAGCAGATCAGTTGTCTGGCTGAAAGGATATGTCCCCGTCTCGAGTGTCAGTACCAGCGAGCGCGAACGCACACTGGCAGGTTTCGCTTCAAGGTGCACTTTCAAGTTCTGGCTTCCTTTTTGTTGCAGGCCTACGGGCGGATAGACCGAATACCAACATCCGCCGTCGTTAGCGTTGGCGCTCCTCACACACCAGCATGCCTGTTCGTTGTCGGGGATAACGGTTAGCGTCACCGCCTCGTTCTTCCGTCCGGTACTGACGTAGAGCCGGCGACTGACCGTCAACGTGGGATGAATGCCCATCACTTGCTGACGCACCTTGAGCAAATGTACTCCCTCACCGTTCCCTATTTCAATGGTTGCCTCCCGTTCCACGGCAGAAAAGTTGGTACGAAACTGCATCAACAACCGGTCCCCCTCACGGCGCACGGCAAGCCAGTTGTCCGGTTCACCTTCTGCATAATGCACGCTTCCCGTATGCCATTGTTCGCTACACCCCTTCAACTCCACCGGAAGCTCCTTTGCCATTGCGTCCGTAATCACTTCTGTCGGAAGCAATGCATTCAGTGTGGCAGAATCGACCTTTTCATTTTCCTCGTCTGTTTCCGTACCGACCACTATCAACTCCAACGATGTGCCATGAATAATCTCCTGCAGTCCCGTTTCAGCAATACAGATGCCGGCATGACCGGCAAACAGGCGGGACACATCATCACGATGATGTATCCCGCTCAGGCAGAGCGCATGGGGTGTAAACAGCACACAGAAGTTCAACATTCCTTCTTGTACGGTACAACGCAACCGCCACCTTTTTCTCCGTTTCAGTACATCCGCCTCAGGGTACTTGCGCACCAGATATCCTCGTCGGTCAAAAACCAACAAGACCGCTCTCCGGCACTCTTCCGACAAATCATCCGTTCGCTTCAGAATCAGATGCACCGGCCATTCACGGGCGAGATGTACTTTTCGGTTCACCCGCCAATACTTCACGGCATTGTATGTCATCCCCGAAGCGATAAACGCCATTGTTGCTATTTCCGCTATATCCATAACTTTCGTCAGTTTGTGTTTTCCATTTTTATTTTCACCACAGGTTACACCGATTCTTTATTATCCTTTATTTAGCGAAACCACACGGAGAGAGAAAAAACGAATCCATGTGAATCTGTGTATTCTGCAGTGAACCTTTACTTACTTTGCAGGAAGCGCAGTGCCCTTCCTGCCGGCACACTTCCTCCTGCCTGTGCCAGGCTCAGGTAGACTTCCGCCTTTCCCCGGTCACCTTCAAGCAGGCAAAGAATACCCATGTTACACCCGGCTTCAGGCAGGGTGGCAAAGCGTTGCAGATATTTCCGGGCACGCTCCGTATCGCGGCGCAACAAGGCTACTCCGGCAGCGTTGATGCACGCCACCGGACTATCCGGATAAAGACGTCCCGCCAAGTCCATCAAGTCATTGAATTCAGCCGAACCTACGGCATGTGCTTCTGCCAAGCGGCAGAAGTCCGCCACCGAGAATGCTTCCTGTTTGCCCGAAGTAACAACCGACACCCCTTCTGTCATGCCTGTCGACGGCTGTGTCGCGAAGCTTCCGTCCACGTAGGTTACCTCGTACTCAATGCGACGTAACCTCCCGAAAAAAGCCGACGACAAATAGTGATAGGCAGTCCCACCGGCCAAATCCATCAGCATTTGTTCACGACCATCCACCACATCCACTGTACGGATAATATCGAGTACGGACTCTTTGAATGCCATCTCCGACCCAACTATCAGATCGGTCAATCCTTTCCAATCCTCCGCTATCCAGTTCACCTCAAAAGGCACTGTGCCGAAGCTTTTCTCCCGCCGAATATAATCTTTCAATGCCAGTGCGCGTTGTAAACCCAGACGTTCGTTCGCCCGATAGTCACCGTCCGGAGCCGTATAACCTGTCAAACGAATACCTTCCAGACTCACACCCGGTGTTTCTTTAAGCGGACGTGTTACAGCCAAAAGTTTGTAAACAGCTTCTACAAAGTTACGCTCATCATACTTCGTCTTCTGCCCACGACTGTAATCCAGCACGATGCTGCCACTCACAGTCTGCCGCACCTCCTCAACCTTCGGTGCCTCCGTAGCCGAAGGCGACAAAAAGCCTACCCACGAGAGCAGCATGCTGTCCGTAGGCAGATCAACTTTCACCTCGCATACGGACAAAGGGCGTACCGAGGTAGACTTTCGAGTACCCACCGGGGTTATTTTCTGTCGTACGTTTCGTTTGTTGTTCACTGCCGACGCCGCTTTTTTTTCCGGCGAGTCGGCACCGGTCCCCGCTCCTGCCATGCCCGGAAGCAGCAGCAGACACAAGACCATGCTCAGTTCTCTTTTCATTTTATCTATCTAAAATCAATTTATTAAAAGGTGTGGATAGCTCGTATAAACCTCACACTTAGCGAGCCTCTCCTATCATTTATTATCAGTCATTTTAAACCACACTTGGAGTATTATTCTGAATGGTAGTATTATCCGCCGCATACCCGTTGTCGGTTACATTCGCACTCGGAACAATCTGCACATCATTGATTGTCAATGTAACATGATAGTATCCTCCTGCATTCAAATTATTGCCAAACGCAGTAACCGTGACCGTACGGACTTCACCATCTACCGTTACCGAAATGGTCAATTTATTATCAGTCAAAGATTGCGGAGGAAGTAAATATTCATAAACTTGGCTCCCGGATGCAATTTCTACATTCGGATTGTGTACATATCCCTCCGCCGCAAGGGTCCCTTCGGTAATCGTGCCGGTAGTTATATCGACTTGCCGCTGAAGATAAAAATTGGTTGAATTATTCTTCAACACTATGTTTTCGATTTTACATTTACGGCCTGACATCACATTCGTCCCCCGGACAAATGTAAGTTTCAATCGGGCATACGCATGTTTCATATCAATAAATCGCACTCCTTTATGATCATTATTTATCATGCCTGATCCATCTGCAGACGTAGCGGTACCGTAACACATATCTTTAGCTGCATCATAAATTTGGGCAACCAAAATCGCCTTCGTAGTGTTATCGGCAAATGATACAGACTGATAAGGATAATATGCGTACAGGCTCGCCGAACGGTGATCCACCAGTATTTCTGTAGTAGCCGTCCAACCGGCTACACCGTCGTAACTATAGGGAGCATCATACTGAGGTGGATATCCCTGAGCGTCCGTACGGAAAATACCCAATTTATAATCACCAGTATTGATGACTCCGCGTGTGGACACTCTCGTACTCAAAGAAGCTTCCATAACCCCGATAGGCACTTGTCTATCGGTTGGGATAGGTCCTTCTTCTTCCTTCCGACATGAAGAGATAAAAAACATTATTATAGAAAGAAAAAGTAGTCTATTATTTATTAAATTTGTCATATTTTTTACATTAGCATTAATTATATTCAGCAAGTATGTTCTTTATCGCTTAACACAACGGATACACAAACCTCCACGACGATCATATGAATACATTCCACAAAGAGTTCGATTGAAAGCCAAATACACACCAGGCTCAGTTGACCAATAATCACTATCACCCCCTACTTGTATCATCTGATCTTTATCATTCCTATATCCAGGAGCCGGAAGAAAGACCCCTTGACTTCCTCCAAACCACCCTCCTTCCGGATTGGTTGAATGCACATAACCACTATTCTTTAAATTTTCCAATTGTGCTCTTGTCGGAGTAGCCCATGTATTCGGTGGCACTACTTTATAGCAAGGATCATTAGCTGTGGAATAACTTCCACTATTGTAATTTCCCTTGGCACTATTAGTAGTATTCCAACCAAAATAACCACCTCCATTGACACCAGTATGATAATTCTGTTGTGCCGCTTCAAAATAATAATTGCTACCGCTCTGATAAAGATTTCCTCTGGCCCATTTAGCTCCCCCAACTGAAATATAATTTGGCACAATGCTAACCGTTATCTTATAATTACCGGCTGCACTGAATATACGGCTTGTAGCACTAACCGTAATAGCGTTATTCATTTGTCCGTTACCGATTTTTAAAGTAGTAAACTTAATCGTAAGCGTACGGCTGGTTTGAGGAAGTACCTTATACACATTACTATTCACCGTGGTTGCATTCGGATTAGTCCATGCCACGTTCAATGTCCCGCTTGTCCCCGTTACAGGAAGAGTTGTCTGGCTCGCATTCCAGGTCACAGGGCTGTTGCTAAGTCCCGAGATAGTTGCCGCACACTGCTGAACCGTATTATTATTAAACTCTTTAGCCACTACACACAACTGAAGTTGGGCACACTGCCTTGAAAAACTAATGCCGCTCAACAGGCATTGCCCGCTTACATCGGCCTTTACATCTACCCCGGTCTTCTGACACAACATGAAATCCTGGTTATGCGTCACTGTCGTCGACCAATTACCGGACAAAGCAGCCGGAGCAGAATTGGTTCCGTATGAATAGAAGACAAACGCATACGTCCCGGGCCTTAACACCCACTGTCCGGAAACAGCTGCGGGAGTGGCTGTATTCGCTACAATCGAGGCAATACCGGAAGCATTGGTACTATAAACCGCTGTACCCGCATAATTAGCAGCCGTTATGGAATTGTTTTTATAGGCTACAACCCGAAACTGCATATTGGCCATATTGCCGCGCGTCTGTACCGGATTAACGGGAAGTAAAGATTCAATTGTCGTTTCTACATCATAGCCCGAATCATAAGTACTGTCCAAAGGCTGCACTATCTTTGTCAAAATCTCTCCGGAACGGGTAACCGCACCACCCAGAAACTCATCTACCCCATCCACTTTTACGTTGATAGGCACCATCTCCCCATCTCCTTCTATCGGATCATGATGTCCCGAAGGAAATCTTTCATCTTCCTCCCTGTCACACCCTGTCACTGTAAGCAAAATCAAGAACAAAGAACATGAACAAGCCATTAGGCGAATCATACTTTTAAGTATTCCCGTTTGCGTCCTGTCAATTGTGCATCTCATATTTATAATCAAAATTAGTATTCCCTTGAGTCCCGTAATCATTCACTGTCAAAGCATTCGTAAGTACCATCTGTATATCTGTAATCGTCAGAGATACATTGTAGTACGCCCCGGCATCCAACGAACTGCCCAATCCCGCAATATTCAAAAAACGCACTTCGTCGTCCACCGTCACAAGAACTGTTAATGTATTGCCGGCAAGTGGCTGAGGAGGCAACAAGAAGTCATAGCTCGATTGCTCCCCAATCGCTATATTCACATTCGGATTATAAACATAACCTGTTGTCACGGCAGTTCCTTCGGTTGCACCGGCTGCCGTGGTGATATCCAAATGACGTTGCGGATAAAAATCGGTATTATTAGATTTTAAAGTAATATTCTTTATATTACATGCCTTACTCTTATCATAATTCGTTCCACGCAGCAATGTCAGTTTGAGCCGGGCATAAGCGTGTTTCATAGCTGTAAACTCCACTTCCGGAGCATCATTATTGATCATGCTTGCACTCCCCACAGGTAGCCCCTTCCCATAGCACATATCTTTGTCCGCACTGTAAAGTTGCGCATTCAGGACGGCTGTTGTCGTATTGTCTACAAAGGAAACGGATTGATAAGGATAATAAGCATACAAACTCACCTCTCGATGATCCACCTTCACTTCTGTAGAAGCCGTCCATCCGGTTGCTGTATACGTATAAGGCGCATCATACTGAGGAGGGTAACCTTTGTCACCGGTACGAAACAGTCCCAATCGATAAGTGGCGTTAGCAATCAGCCCACGTGTAGTCTCCGCACCGTATTCAGGAACGGCAACAGTCGATATTCCTATAGGAATCTGCTTGTCGGATAATACTTCGGATGAAGTGTCCGTTGTAATCTCTGCCCCGCATGATATACACAATCCGCACATGGCAATAAAAAACATACTATTAATTTTCATGACCAAAAACAGTTTAAAACAGAATTTGTATGTATAGTAGCCTCACCTATCAAGTCTCCCGAAGCCTCATTGGGCGTAGGCCAGTCAATAGTAGAAACCCCATCCGGAGCAATGACGATTCCATGCGCTCCTTGTACGGTGATCTCAATCAAGTATTTTTTCCCGGCTTCCAATTGAGATAATTTAGAACGCGGAATCCCCAATGTATATACGTCACCATCCACTGTAAGGTCTACTTTCATGCCACAGTCAGCTACTCCCAGAATGGTTCCGATCGATCCTAATGTGCAAGGTACGATAAGAAAGCCCACCTCTACATAATTATTTTCCTCTTCCGGAATCGTTTCGTCCACTTTCTCAGCGATTCCCGGCTCCGGTGTGGATGCATTGCCGGCATAAGTTCCGGTTGTAATATCCAGTGTTGTATATGTCAATACATTAGACACTTTTACTTTAGACAACTTGGCATCTTTGGTATACAAATGCCTGTTTATCTGAAAAACGACCCAGCTATAAGCATGCTCCATATTTAAGAAAGAAATATCTACAGGATCTTTAATATGGTCAGGCTGAGCGAAACTGGTCACATCGACATCGGTTGCCCCGGTTCCCTTCCCATAGCACAAATCTTTTGCAGCCGAATACAGTCTTGACTTTAGAGGGATGGCTGTCCGATCCGTATAATCCAATCCGTTTTCCTTATCGGCATGATAAGGATAGATTGCCCAAAGATTTGCAAAAACTCCTTCGGCCAGTGACACTGTGTTTTCATCGTCAATCGGTGTCCACTTTCCTGTCACCTTGGTATATTTACAGTTATTCCTATCCGAATATTTTCGGGTACTACCAACATTCGCCGCCACATCATCCGTCAAAAAGACACCGATAGAATCCCCGTCTATCGTATTAGCACGAGTATTGACCTTATGCGGTTCGATTACACTCACGCTATTGATGACACAAGGTACGGTGGCATCATCGGGTATACCATCCATATTGTCATCTTGATTGCAGGCGACCAAAATCAGTAGCAAACACCAAATCCTGATCAGATCATTTAGATTATTCATTATTCTTTTTTTACGATATTAGACTTCACCATTTTCAAAATTTTCATTTTTTGACGCATCTTATCGGGAATGCATCCCAATACCAATAATAGTTATTCTTAACAGCATAGCTCTGATTAAACTCCAGATAATAGCAACGCTTCCCACTGGCGCCCGTACTGCTTCTGTAATACCCCGTTTCAGGCCAATAGTTTACATTATTCTTACCTCTGTTTCCTATTGCGGGCAGAAAAACCTTATTACCGCCAAAATATCCTCCCCTCTTACCATCCTTAGTTCCAGACTTATATCCACTATTTCCCAGATTTTGTAACTGGTTGGCAGTCGGAGTACGCCATGTTTCTTGGGGAGCAACTTTCTCGCAGGGATCATTTTGGGAAGAAAAAGTGCTTCCTCCATACGTGTTATTATCGGCAGAGGTAGTATTCCAGCCGAAAAAAGATCCACCTGTTGTACCACTGTGATAACCACTTTGTGAGGACTCAAAATAAAAATTATTCCCACTCTTGTAGACATTCCCTTTTGCCCACGTAGCTCCTCCCACAGTAATACCGTTTCCTGTTATCTTAACAGTTATCTTATAATTACCTCCTGCCAGAAATTGAAGCCCGGAGGTTGTCACCGTTACACGGTTATTATATTGTATATTACCAATTCGTAAAGTCGTGAGCTTAATGGTTAACGCACGGCTGCTCTGTGGCAGCACCTTATATTGATTACTATTAACCGTAGATGCATTCAAGCTGCTCCAGGAAAAGTTTACAGTTCCCCCTGTACCACCTGTTGAAAGGGCTGTCTGACCGGCATTCCAGGTTATGTTGTTACTATTCAGGTTGAATACAGTGGCTGCACATTGTTGAACCGTATTATTAGTAAAATCATTGGCCGTGACAGCCAGTTGGAGCAAAGCGCACTGACGCGTAAAGCTGATTCCTCCCAATGTAAACTCTCCACTAGCATCGGGAGCTACTACAACTCCTTCTTTCCGGCAAAGCATAAAATCCTGATTGTGCGAAACGGTTGTAGACCAATTACCGGTTAACATAACCGGTGCGCTATTCAGTCCATAAGAATAGCACACAAAAGTATATGTGCCCGGCCCCAATATCCATTGTCCGGCACTATTGACAGGAGTAGCTGTCTTGGCTACAATAGCTGCGACTCCCGAACCATTTGTCTTATAAACAGCTGTCCCCGCATAATTATCGGCAGACGAAGCATTTGTTCTGTAAGCCACCACACGAAACTGTACATTGCCCAAGTTGGCACGGGTCGACACAATATTCTCTAATGGAATTGATTCCACTGTTGTCTCCACATCATATCCGGTATCATAAGTAGAATCCAAAGGCTGTACCAGGCGGGTAACAGTTTCTCCTGAACGCGTCACTGCCCCTCCGTAAAATTGATCAACCCCGTCCACACTCAACTGTATCGGAATCATCCGGCTTTCATCCACGGCGGGATGTTCCTCCTCCGGAGACGATGGATAAAACGTATCACTGTCCTGAGTGCAACTCACTGCGAAAAGAGAAAATGCCAGGCTTAAACCAATCATTTCCATGTACCGTCTCGTTCCGCCATTTACTTTTAGTTTATCTTTCAGTTGTATCATCTTTATCCTCCGTTTATGTTATAATTCCGTATTTACCTGAGTATTTCCTTGTCCGCCAAAATCATTGACAGTAACAGCCGCCGATGACAGGATGATTCCCACATCCGTAAATGTCAGTGATACTCCATAATATTTCCCCGAATCCAAAGAACTGCCTAACGTTGAAATGTCACAACTCCGAGTTACCCCGTCGACAGTGACAAGAATAGTCAGTTTACTACCGGCCAGTGGTTGCGGAGGAAACATATACTCGTATGTCACGCTTTTATTGGTGGCAATACTAACGTTAGGATCATGAACATATCCGGCAGCCACAGCGCTTCCTCCGGTAGCTCCGGCAGTGGAAGCGATATCGAGGCTACGTGTCAGATAAAAATTGGCATTATTCGATTTGAAAGTAATATTCCGTATATTACATTTTTTAGTCTTATCAAATTTTTCCCCGCGGGTCAGTGTCAACCTCAACCGGGCATACGCATGTTTCATATTCAGAAACTCAACAAACGGATTGTACACACTAACCCAACCTCCACCCGGGGGTGCACCTGCTCCATAGCAAATATCCTCTCCGGCATTGAATAGCTGTGCTTGCAGGGTCAAGGTAGTGCCACCTGCCAGTCCGGCATAATTTCCGGTCGCTGTATGATAAGGATAATAGGCAAAAAAAGAAGCATTCCGATAATCTACCTTGATTACATCATCGGCTCCCCACTCTCCTCCCGAATAAATATGCTTCACATTGTATAAAGGCTCATAAGTATTGGCAGTAGTCCGAAAGACCCCTAAAGCGTATGTATCATCGTTTATTATTCCACGTGTTGAGGGCCTATCGTCAGAAGAAGCGGACACTACAGCCAGTGCCTTTTCTCCGGATACCTTATCTTCTTGTTCACAAGAGACTAATGCAAATAGGATGCAAATAAAAAATAATAGGTTTGTCTTCATACGTTTAATATTAAATTACAGTGCTCCTGATCCATTTTCTGTAGGATCCGGCGTCCAATCTTCTGTTTCCACTTTACCACCATCAATAATGATCTCTGTTGTATCTTTAATAGTAGTGGCATCACCACCGTCAAGGGGGGGGAGCGATTGCCACTCTTTCGTGGTAACATCCACTATATTAATCGGTATTCCCCCTCTGATATCCAATCGGACTACGTGGCGTTTTCCTGCTACCAGCTCGCCAAGATCCTCCTTTGGCACAAGCACACTGAACTCACGTTCATCGATGGTCAAAGTCAGTTTCAACCCGGACACGAGAGTTTGAGGAACAAACAGATAGTTACAAGTGGTATCTCTCGCCGCTTCTCCTACCCCCAATCCCGTGTCATGCATAGGTCCGGAGGTTGGATATGAATAAGAAATAGCACTTGTTGTGTTTTGCAGGCTCCCGTCTTTTATATCGAACGTCCCGGTGTCAACCATCGATCCCCCGGTGTCCAATTCTATACATACATTGGTTATTTTACATTGCAACGGATACCTTCCGTTACGAATCATCTCCAAAGAGAGCTGAGAATAAGGTTTCTCTAATAAAAATTCTATCTCAGGTGACAGATTAGTGACTATGACAGCCGCATTGTCTTTAGCATACCACCAATCCGCATCCTTCGTGTAAGCTTGGTTTTTTAATGTGGTCTGTGTCGGTGTATCTGCAGAAAAAGCAACTTTACCATATGGATAATACGCACACAACTTGGCTCTTTTCCCGCCCACCCAAACAGAGGTCTCTGACGTCCATACGCTATCGGGCTGACAGGTGTATTCCACATCATTCTGAGCGGTATAGTTAGCATCCGCTATCAAAAAAACTCCGATACTGCTCCCCTCAGGCAATGGTTGAGCAGTAGCTCTTGTAGTCACATCCGCCTTGAACGAAGTGAATACGCTTAAAGGCACACTGTCCGTTTTTTCTGTCGGAAATAAAGTCCTTTCCTGCGAACAGGCAACCAATAATAACATCATTGCATATATGGCAGCCACAGAAGTATTTATATTCATATTGAGTTTCATAATCATGCTGTTCATTTTTGTATAATCATTAAGATTGGGGAAGCGGTTCATAATCTACACCTTCATTCAGTATTTTCTCATCCCAGTCAGTAGTGGTTACGTTCACTGATTTAATTGCGATCCCTCTCAATTTCAAAGAGACAACGTATTTTTTACCACTCTCGAAATCAGAGAGATCGTCTATCGGAATGATCACCGTTGCCGGAAATCCACTTACATTCACTATGACGCTAAGCCCTTTAGTGGGTTCAAAAGGGTCAGGCAATAATTTTGTAGGAATCATAAGCAGATCAGCCTGGTATTTATCCGTAGGACCGCTTAAAAGACAAGGAAGGCCTTTTGTAATGTTATATCCACCCCTGAATTGTTTCTCCGTATCATCCGGATGGATGCCAACAGTACCACTCGTAATATCTATCACCGCTTTTCGAAACAATGAGTCGTTTGCCAAAGCCACTGAATTAATACTACATGTAGCCGGATAATCATCTTCGACCCCTATATTCAATACTAAACGTGAATAAGCATGCTTAAAATGCATATCTACCAAATACTCCTTAGCATCGACTACCTTGTTAGCCACATAATACAGTTCTTTTGAAGGATCATAATCTTGCGTATCCATAGGAATGGTAGTACGGACATTATAAAGAGTATCAGCAGTCCCAACTGTCCCTTCCACATAGGGATAATACCCGCACAGATCCGCCTTCTCGCTACCTAAATAAATGGTAGTCGCCTCCGACTCGGCTGTCCACTTACTATCACCGGAATTTAGCGTATATTTTCTGTTATTCACAGGCGTATAGCTCGTTTCGGCTGCCTGCCCGTGGCAAAACAAAGCAATGGAACTTCCGGGCGTAAAAGGTACCTCGGCACGAGTCTGTGTATTGCCTTCCACAATAGAAGCAGACACTATTTCCAGCTCAGTACGGGCTGTTTTGTCTTTTTCCCCGTCCGGCAAGCCATCACTATCGCTGCACCCCAGCAATATGCAAACTAAAAAACTTATGTATAGTACTCCTTTCATAGCAGCTCAGTTTTAAATATGATTTTACTCAACAGGATATTTCTTCCCGCCATTAACCTCATCATCTTCCCATTCCAATGCTTTGACGGTAGGCACAATTTCTGTTCCTTTGATCTTTAATCCGATAACATACTTCTCTCCCTGCCTGAACTCCCCAAGTTCGGAATGCGGAATCTCCACGAGCATCTGTTGATCATCTATCACAAGGCTGACAGACAGCCCGAATTCTCCCCCTTCCGCATCTCTCCGATCAACTTCAAGCAGAACCGGAATCATCAGTACACGGCATACATAAGATTCGCCAACAGACAATGTATGAGGTGAAGCATCAGTTACTGTTGTCAAATCATAATTCCCTGTTTCCGAGGAGTGTATACTTCCGTCAACAGCAATGTTAATAGTGCCTTTTTTTATTAGATTGGAATTCTTCAAGGTTATTTTACTAATTTCACAAGGCATGAAGTAGTTCTCACGGCTGATCTTCAACTCCACCAAAGAATAAGCATGCACCATCTCAAAAGTAATCGCAGGAGTAAAACCATTTATCATCGTATTCAATGCATAATAGATATCTTCAGTTTCCACATAGTCCTGTGATTGTAATGGAATGACCGTCTTGTCCGTATACGAATCTTTATAAGGGTAGTAAGCGCAGACATCAGCATCGTTACCCACTAAATAAATTGTATCATTAGTCGTCGGAGGCCCCCAATGACCTTCGCTGTAAACGTATTTACGGTTGTTAATAACTTTATATCCGCTATCCTTTTGTCCGCTTTCAGGTTTTGTACCCGACAGAAAAATCCCTATGGCCCCTTCCGTCAAGTCGTTAACTCCACGTGTAACCACCTCCTGCTTAATGACTGCCGAAGATACCTCGAGCGGTACTCGAAGTGCAGACGCTTTCCATCTCCCGTCATCCATCTCACGGTCATCAGAACAGGCATTCAATAAAACACCTCCCACCAGGATCAATAATAAATGTTTCATAATCTTCATATTCTAATTAAAACTGGTATCATAATCACTGCCTCCGGCCCCTGTCTGCACCTCTGTCCAATCCCTGTCAATCTGGATATTGTCTCTCATCAAAGTTAACTTTCCACCTTTGACAACCAATGACACAGTATATTTAGTACCTCTTACAAATGTACTTAGTTTATCGGCCGGAATAGTGACGAAATAATCCATGCCATCCACCGTAAGTGTCAGAACTACGCCTCCGGAAAAAGTTTGTTGGGGCAGCAGCCAGTCAAAACTCGTATCATCTGTGACCCCGATCTCAAATCCGTCTTTTAAACCGGTCGTCACAGTATGAGTATATTGAGGTGTTTGTGTTCCACTTCCTTCGGTTCCGGTACTGATGTCAACCGTATTGGCTGTGATTATATTTCCGGTAAAAGCCTTTATTTTTGCCTGCGTTATCTTACATGTGTTCGGATACGTGGCATCCCGTACCACAGACAATACCAAACGGGCATAAGCACGCTTCAATTCAAAATTTGCAGTAGGAGTCTTTTTCCAGACTTCATCTCCCCCACTGACAGCAAAACGCATATCTTTCTCCACCGCATAAGTCTGCATGGTCAGGCCGGCTTCTGTTTTCAACGAACTATTTTTAAACTCCACAGAGTTATAGGGAGCATAAGCACACAGCCTGGCATAGGTACCGCCCACATAGATCACTGTGGAAACCGGGTGCCAATTTCCCCCCGGCACACGGTCATAACGAATATTATCCAATGCCGTATAATCCGCTTCGGCTAAACGGAAAATTCCTAATTCCCCTTTGGTCATCTCTACAGCAGCGGGTGCACGGGTATCAACCTCCGCGCCGGTTACAGCCCGTACTTCAAGAGGTACCTCTCCATTCCCGCCTTCAATGGAGTCTGCAACCTCCGCTTGCGAACAGGAGCTCCAGGCTACCATTAAAAGGCACATCAGCCACAGACATCCTGCCAAACGAAAACCCGGATTATGCGTATAAATTCGTTTCATGATTCTTCCATTTTATGGTTCGGGATTATATTCACCATCCACCGGTTGATTATCCCACGGAGTATCTTTCACACTGATTTCAAGTGCAGTTCCTTTTAACTTCAAGCTGATCTGATGAATAACACCCGCAGTCAATGCCCCTAATTTATCATGCGCAATCGGAACTGTCATCAGCTTACCGTCCACCGTCAATTCAAGTGTTACCCCCGTACCTCCGGCATTCGCCAATGTGCAGGGAATCATCAATACATTACTTTTTACAGTCCCCGATTCAGGAACCGCAATACCATCTTCGTGTTTTGCCACATTTGTCCAGTAACTGACCTTCTCCACTGTTACCGGTGTATAGCCTCCCGTTGCCAGATTCAACGTAGCAGTCTTAATAATATTTGCATTCTTTACAGTAATCTCAGTCACCTTGCATGTATTGGGATAATCCTCTCTGCTAAAGACAAATTCGATCTGCGAATAGGCATGCCCCATAGTAAATTCAACGCTCTTACCGGCAGAAGTACCGTTCACTGTTTGATTGGTTGCATATACCAAATCGCTTTCAGCGTCGTAAATCTGAGAGACCAAGAGAACAGCCTCTTTACCGGATAAATCTAATTTCGTTGTTTTCTTATAAGCACATACATCGGCATCCTCCCCACCCAGGTAAATCGTTTCCGTTTTGGGTTTCCAGCCTACATTATAATCATACTGTATATTGTCTTTTTTGTCATAACCGGTTCCGGACCGGCCTTCCAAAAAAACTCCTATCGAACCTGATGTAAGCAATTCCGGCGTAACAGCACGCGTCTGCACATCCCCCGTTACAAACGCAGAAGTAATCTCCAGAGGAACTTTCGGTTCTTCTGCCGGAAAATCATCATTACCACAACCCACCAGCAAAGTCAGCGATAAAGCAGCTATTATAAATGGTTTCATATCAGACTTGGTTTTCATTACTATCCTTTTGTTACAATCAGTTATTAATCTAAAGTCGCATCGTTGTCACCTCCGGGTACAACAGAAGTATCCCACGGATATACTTTTACTCCCGAGACATCTACTCCCGTACCTTTGATCTCCAGAGAAATGGTAGATAAATATCCGGCTTTCAGAGCCTTCAAAACTTTATAGGGAATCGTCACGGAATATTCACTACCGTCAATGGTCAATATCAGCCGGGTATCATCCTCAAAATCTTGTGGAGGAAACAATTTGCTGATACTCTCGTCCGTAGTTCCTCGGGCGATACCCGTTGTCCCCACAGCAAGCGCAGATGTATCCAGACTCCAACCGGAAGCGGTACTCCCTCCCAACTGCCCCGCATCCGCAGCGGATTTACTGATATCCATGCTACGTTCCACATAAAATGTTTTTCCACTCGTTACAGGTTGCATCACTATTCTGGTCAACTTGCACTTCTTCAACGGATAAGTGGAATGGCAAGCAATACTGAACTTCAAACCGGCATAAGCATGCTTTAGCAAGAAGGAGGCAACCGGCGTACGGTTATTGACTGCCGTAAGAGGAGCGTCAGCATAACAAAAATCATTATCCGCTGTATGATCTTTCACTGTCAGAGCAGTCACCGTACTATTAGCGCCGAAAGTGACCTTACCATAGGGATAATAGGCATGCAAAGAAGCATCCGTGCTCCCGACATATATCTTGCTTGCCAGGCTCCATGCAGTTCCGTCGTGAATGCACTCCACATTGTATTGTTGCGGAAACGTAGCGCTATAAGGTGCCGTACGGAATATTCCGATAGCGGCATTCGACAAAGTGACAGCACGTGTACCAATGCCGTTGTCCGTAACGGTTTCTACCCTGACGGGAACATACTCTTCTTCCCCGCCGGTATCCACCGGGTCCATCCCTCCGTTGCCACAGGCTGTCAGCAATATTCCCATCCCGATATTTGTCAGCATCTGTTTCATCTTTATCTGCTTTCTTAAAAACATAATCATTCCTTTCTGTCTTTTTATTCCGGCACAAACGGATCACCGGAGGGGTCTTTGACCACCTCCCCTATCCATTCTTCCACCTCCACAGTCCCTATCTCTACTTCAGTAGGACGAATAATGGCATTTATCTCATATTTTGTCCCTTCCGCCAATTTTCCACTCGTACCGCAAAGGGCCGAAGCGCTGATTTTACCTTTCATCTCCTTTCCGTCTACCATCAATGTAAAAGAAAGCTCTCCGGTAAAGTCAGAAGGTACCACCATATAATCCAGAACGGCAGGAGCCGCGGTGGTCCCGATACTGATCGGAACGTTATAATTGAACGTCACTTCCCGCGCCTCTCCTTCAACAGTTCCGGTAAACAGATCCAGAATTCCGGCAATCCGTAAGGTTGCCTTGAAGGTAAATGAGCTAATCTTCCCTTCCCCGGTATACTCTCCTTTGGCAGAAGTCGGAGTCCCATCTCCTATCCCCCTGATAAAATTGAATCTCAGCAGCGCATAGGCCCTGCGTAAATTCAGTGTAATGGGCCCGGTTGAATTTGAGGCCTTAAAAGGACAATAATAAATCTCTTTCGAAGCCACATAGAGCTCACTGCTCAGCCCTACGCTACTCGCCCCATCTTCTCTATAAGGATAATAAGCCGTCAGTTCCGCCGGTTCATCGATCAACACCACCTCTTCCCCGTCTGTCTCCCAAAGTGGAGTTCCATACGTATACTTTCTGTTATGAACGGGCTCATAACCCTTTCCGGTATCTTCTTTTCGAAATATACCGATAGCATCAGTCGCAGCAGTCAGTTCGGCAGTCACCGAACGCGTAAGTACCTCTAACCGCCCCGTTGAAACACCGCCTATACCTAAAGAAGCGCGCTCCCCTTCTCCTGTTTTTCCGTTATCCGGAACAACGCAATCATATTGCGAACAGGAGAAGAGCGCCATACACAGAAGAATGCAGGATTTCTGAAAACAATCTATTTTACACTTCTTTATTTTCATCGTTCTGATTATTTTTTATGAAACCATTCAATTCACTTCTACATCCGGTGGAGTCACTATCCCGTCAGGAACTTTCCAATCCGTAGGAACAGTAACAGTTTGTATGCCTCCAAAGCTGCCGGCTCCGTAAGCATCATCGGGAGTATCAGCCCCCTGGCTCAAAATATCCTTAATAATTACTGTATAAACATTGTTACGCCGCAAATACTGGACATCATCTGTATCGATATTAATATTCACCCGATACCATCCACTGCAAGAAGAAGAAGGCTTTTCACATTCCAAGAGCAAACATACTGCCTGTGTCTGTTTCAGATAAGGAGTATGCAGGGTGCGCAATACTTCGGTAGCATACAAACCGCCTATGATGCTGAATTGCTCCTGTGCACTTTTCGTAGTCGCATATGTCAACGGAGTAAAAACCGCATCCTGCGGATCATTAAACATAGGTATGTCCGGTGAAACGTTACGAAGTACAGCCGATTTCAGGAGAACCGTCCCCTTTTTATCCTCAGCCACCCGTACATCTATGCGTACAGCGGCACGCAGCAATTGAACGCTCATATCTTTTCCCGCTTCTTTGAATGCGATTCCACTCATGGGCAAACAGTCGTCCGTAACCTTATAGGTCCTGTCCGTTGGTGAATGCAACGGCATCTCTCCCCGGAGTCGTACCCGTACCGCATTTTCAGTCTGTCCGGCACAATAGGCATCCCAATCCATTCCGGAAAAATAGACCGAAGCATTGGCAAGTACCAATACATCGTAATCCGTGTGATTGTCAATGCTTCCGCTTCCCGGTATAGTCACCGATATTTTTCCTGTTTTAGCCAGGTGATCGCCATCTACGGTTCCGTCTAACGAGCCGGCATACAAACCGTTACCATGCTCGTCATAAATGAAGAATAAAAGTTTCACATCCTTTATCGCACTTTCTTCCGGACGGGCCACAGATATTTTCCCTCCCGTATCGGACGCTCTGGTATCCGGTATTTCAGTATCGGGAATGGTATAGTTCAGCGTACAAATGACAGGATCAGGAATTTGTATATCATGTCCCTCTTCACCTGAACAGGCTATGATCCCTATCAAGCAAAATACGCTTAAAAGCATACATCCTTGCCGCATATTTTTTTTCAATCGTTTCATGAGTCAACTAATCTATGTTTATTTTTACAGTACATCTTCCTGAGTCCCGCCGTTTCCCCAATCATCGGGTGAACGATCCACTTGAGTCAGTTTAAAATGCACCGTCAAATTCTTTACTTTTATATAGAAATCGTCATCATAAGCCTGCCCGGCAGGAAGATCTCCGTAAGACTTTTTGGCCTTTACGGTAAGAGTATTCCCTGTAACGGTTATTTCATAACGGTCATTGGAGATCATAGCCGATGCAGCACCTTCAGCCACCGTTACAGGCACAACCGAAGCATTACCGTTAACCGTACTCGACGTGTTAAAACTCAATTGCCAGAAAGGACCGAATGTGACATCACTGTCTATGGAAACCGACTTTTGTGAATCTGCATAGCCGGACAAAACAATCTTCTTTGTAGCCGAAGAGAACCAGTTCTCACGGTCAAAATCAATTTCGGTATTTACATCGATCCAGTCAATCACTCTTACATAGATATTCATCGGAACTCCTACAGCCGCATCGTCAGGATTGTCATAGCCCGATCCCGAGACATTCATGATTTGAAAGGTATACTTATGATTACGTAATATTTCAACCAATTTTTTCGGGTCGTCCGGATCTGTCAGGTCAATCCGGTAATAACTGACCTCCGTATCCTCTCCATACACTCCGCCTACCACCAGACGGGTAGTAGCCACTTGGGTATTGCCGGCAACAGATCCGGGCTGATCAAAACCGTTATCCGAATAATAAGTGTTTTCGTATAGATAGAGCGGTCCCGCAAGTGCCACGGGAGTCTCACTTTTCAGGAAAAGCTTATCCCCTATCGGACGGACACCCAATTTATCGGGTAAAGTTGTTTTAACGACGTTACGGGTCTTTTTCTCCTCTTCCGAACCGGCGACTGCCGTTTCATAAACCTCCTTCAACGGTGCCAGCCTACCGCTATCTGCCGGGAAATAAGCATAAAACTCACGCAACTTAAAAATCACTTTACCCTCGCTATCCAACAACTCACCCGGATTTCCCGTATGCGCTTCATCCACTTTCGCCTGGACAGCAGCTACGGAACGCAACACCGGTACGCTAAGCGTTTTACCCACCGATTCTTTCGCTACAGTGACACCTGACAAAAAGCCGTGCATCGGCAAACAGTCAGTTCCTGTCGAATTATTTTCTACCTTAGATATCATCTTTTCCAGTAAAGCGTCCATCTTCATGCCCAGTCCTTTATAGGCACCGCTACGCACCAACTCTTCATGGCAATTCGTAAATACATGTACCTCCAATCCTTCCCCCACAGGCATAGTCACCTGAAACGTATTCTTACCGGTAACCGGTGTTCCTTCGGATACCGATTTCAGAAACAATCCGCTCTGGGAAGCTGTTCCCGGAGCAAATACCAATACGTCAATGCCATTAATCACCGTCTCTTTACTATCTGTCTCATCAGCTCCGGAAGCATAAGTGCGGGGAACATTCACACGGAGGTACATATCCTTATCCGGGTTCTGAGGGATACTTTCGGAAGTATCATCCGAACACGAAACCAAAGCCACGGTCAGAAACACCATCAATCGACATATCAGAATTCTTTTCATGCTATACTCTCCTTTTATCAACTTGCCTACATATTACTTTCTATTGTCGCCACTTTCCAGCCATTGACACGAACTTGCATAACGGGCTTCACATAATGTCCGTCAATCACCAGATCAATGAAGTTGCCAGGAACAGAAGTCAACTCGATAGGTGCGCAATCGAATGAAGCGACCTGTTCATCACGAATAAACACATTCACTTTCAGATACTTTCCTTCTGAAGAAAAAGAACCGAACCAGGGTGTGAGCACATTTCCGGTACTTTCTTCGTAATAGCACTGGGGCTCAAGTACTACCTCATCCGCATTTGCTTTATTATTATAATCGACACCGCTACGCGTACCGTAAAGGTGGAATTTAAAATCTTCGGGTGAAGGAATAATGCTGCCTGCAGCACGCGTCGTTCCTCCTTCTTCAACAACCTGATCCTCTACTGTCTGAGGAATCATCGTTATACGTGTACGGCACACAGCACGTACAAACGGAATGGTTACAATATTGCGATTTTCGCGCAAACCGGCATCTATGGCAATGCGTCCGTACAACAGGTCGTCTACAGGTCGGCAGATTCCGCTGCCATCGGTAATTTCTTTTAATTTCACATACCCCTCTCCTATGGGAGTATCAGGAGTATCCACATAATCAATCGCCTCATCCTGTGTCCAAGCTATCAGTTCCAGGCTATCCGTATCATCAAAGTTTTTCAGGAAGCGATAAGGTTCGGTCAGTCCTATTTCATCCACGGCTATTTCCAACTCCCGATATTTATGCTTCTGTTTATAAAAATGAAGTTGCGTAGGAGTAGAAACCGTCTCAAAAAAGCGGTTGGCTCCACCATAAATATAGCTGAAATAGATGTGCATATATCCGGCACAAGCATCCATATCATCTTTAATACATGAATTCAGCAGTAGGGTAACCCCTAAAAGTATCGGTAGCAATTTCTTCATTTTAGTTTCGTATTCTTCTCTTTCCGACAAGAAAAAGATATCAACCGGAGCGGACTTTCCATCCGCCCCGGATTATATAAAAAAGAGGTTCTGATTACATATTTATATTGTTAACAACATATTTCCATGGCTTAACAACTACCTGTACAAGCATGTCGATATTATCCGAATTGATAGCATCTTCAATGCTCTTGGCACCCAGTGTAGTGATGGTACCAGTTATATGATAGAATGTGTTGCGTTCGGTAATCTTCATTGAAGTTGTTTCGTCATCGCTATAGTTGGCAACATCAGCACGATAGTAACGTTTATCGTTTTTTTGAATCGTAATAGCGGCTCTTTGCTTAGCTATCTCTGTTTCACCTCTCAACGCAAGTTTATATGCCTCATCCGTATTCAGAAATGCAACCAATGCATCTACATTTTTCTCAGTATTCCAAAAATCAGCAGCCAATTTATCATACTTGGTAGTTCCGTCAGTAGAAGTAGCAGTTTTGAAAGCATCATTCTGCAAAGCCTTATCCAACATTTCCTCCGTAATAGTCGGTTCAAGCAGAGTATTAGCACCGATATAAGTAGCCTGAGTAACTACCACAGTAGCACAACCGGCATTGTCGGCATAGTTAGGAGTTACATAAAAATAAGGAGAATATAACTTGTCACTCTTAACGTATACCATCGAAGTAGGAGTACCTCCATCAGCCAATGCTTTTTCACCTACAACCCATGTCAGACGATATTCTTTCGCATCTGCATTGTATTCTTCCTTATTCAATGCAGGAGTTCCGGAAGCCTCCGCAACAGTAGGTTCAGAATTTTTCTCACCTGCAAATGCTTTCAACCAATCTTCCACATTCCAGTCTTTAGCAGTTGCATCCGCACTCTGCGGGAAATACCAGTCACGAGCCTGTGCCTTGAACGGAGAAACACGTCTCGGAATACGTACTACGACAATACCATCGGGGTCTGCAGTAGTACCGTCCGGCTTCCACTCCGTATCCTGGATTGCCATCTTACCATAAGCCTCGTATACGGGGTTGGTAGTAACAGAGGCATTAAAGAATACTTTGGCTAATTCACGATTCAGAGGAATCGAAACTTTCACGGTAGATCCGTTCGGGATATTCGGGTTGGTAGGAATAGCCGATACACCTGCCATGATATACTTCTTATTCTGCGTCCCGTCTGTAGCAACGGTCAGATCATTCAGATAACTTTTAGAGAGATTAGAGATATAAGCACGGATAGCGGCTTCCGACTTGTCACCCTGATGCGCCAATGTCTGAGCGGTAGCAAGGGTCATCTGAGGATCATTCACAACCACATAAACACTATCTCCCTGGCGTACACCGTTGAACGTACACATATTTTTCTTCGTCCCGGGAGTTGCCACATCGCCACCTTGGATTGCAGTGGAGACATCCTCATCCTTGTCCGCACTACTATCACCAGCTACACGCTTTACAGTCCAGTCACCCACTTTTGCACCTTCATGCAGGGGTTCATTCTCTTTAGCAAAGAGATAGGCTACATATACATCATTTTCACTACCAGTTCCTTCTATCTCGCCTTTGTCTGCACGGGTAGCAGGAGCTGAAGAACTGGTAAAAGCAATGCTGATAGCATCAATCAATTCACCTTTCTGACCACCTTTATCAATACCCGGTTCGTCATCATTACTACATGCAGCCATCGCAAGGGCTGCCAATGTAAACGTAAACAATTTGTTTAATTTCATGTTACTAAAAAATTTAATTATAGATATAAGTTCGAATTGTTTATACTTTTATCCGCTTTGGATATTCCTTTTTTCTCTTTCGAACTGTGAAAGGAAAAAAGCAGAGAGAAAAATGCGGATACTCCCTGTTCCATCGATCTGTCAACCGTCACTGTCTGTTTCGTTAATCAAATATTCCTTTCCATCAGTTTTTTTAATTTTATTATTACCATTCACTAATTAATTTGAACTATGTATACTATTGCATTAACTTCAGTTTCTTTCTTTCGGTCAATAATGTGGGAACAGTAGCATCGGGTATATACAACGTCATGCCACAATGTCCGTCAATGGTAAATCCCCCTACACTCTCCGGCATAAAGTTCTCCGTGGCTGCTTTATAAATGATAACTTGCTCCAGAGCCTCGTCAAAAGCAGCAGATTCTTCAACACTCCCAATCCGTTTTATATAGGCCGAAGCATCATAAAAGAGGTGCCGCCCGTCCGATAAGCGGTCAAAAGCCTGCAATCCGCTACGATCTATCCATTCCCAACGCTCCACACGACTCTCGGCCGCCCGAAGTTGAACTTTCAACATTTCAAGGCCGGACGTCTGAATCACACTGATGGTAGCCGAACGATAGTCTCCTTCCATACTGTTGTAATAATCGTAATAGGCAGCAGCCACTGCCGGAAGATCCGCTTCTTTTTTATAAAGCAACGGAAACATTTGTTGATAGACGGGAGTAAAACCCGGTGAAAGCATTTCGGCTGATGAACCCACAATATATTGCGTTTTATCTTTCAGTTCGTATGCCACCTCGAGTCCGGCCATAAAACACCCTTCAAAAAGGATAAAATTAAATTGCCCGTCCGGAATGGCTGAAGCAAAATCCTGTAAACTCATCTCGTAATGATTGTCCTTGATAACCGAGCGGGTAATACCGGCCGGAACCACTGCCGTCCCCGACGGTAACCATCCGCTGGTATGGGAGAATACGATCAATCCCGGATCAATAGAGGGATACCGGGCCATAGCCTCATTGACAACCCGTGCAAACACGGAGGCACCGGCTGAATTCTCCTGTTTATACTTAGCCAATATTTTTGTTACCTTTTCTCCCTGTTCATCCAAACAAACCTCTAACAAGCGGGTACTATCCGCTCCTTTTTTATCCTGATAAATCAATAGATGCCCCGGAAACCTGTCCCACGCCTCTGTTAACGCTGACAATTTTTCGTCGGTCTCGTCGGCTAAATCATTATCCCCTCCCATATAGACCAAAAGGGTACGATCAGACAGACGTTGCTCCAACAGGCCGTCCGCTTCCTCACCGACTACACAACCGGCAAGCAACAAGCAGAGCATATATCCTATGTAATACATTCTTTTCATATTCTTATTTTACGTATCTAATACGGCATGACACCCGACGGAGTTTCGGAAAATACTCCCGAAGCAGAATTTCGAATGTTTTCCCCTTATTCAGTGCCTTCAGCCTACTCTTCCGTTGATTGCTATCACTCACAGTACGCAGGATTGAAAGAATTTCATTACGTTCCGGAAGGTCAGAAACCTCTATATCTTTCTCAAACTGTTTCCAATCCTCACCGACCCACTCGACTGCCACCTCCATACGTTCGCCATATTTATTTTCCAGGAACGCTTGAAGGGCCTTGGCACGTTTTTCAGCCAGACGTTCATTATTAGAAGTATATCCTTCGGGAGAAGAGTAACCGGTAACGGTAACTCCCGATATGGAATTCCGGTTATCCTGTTCAATAGAATCCACTTGGTTAACGAAATGCATCCATGAAGCACGGTTCAACTCATGATCGGGAAGAATACGCATTTCATTCGTAGGAAAATAAATATCAGCCTCATAACCGGCCTGAATACGGGTCACCTTCTTACGAAGGGGAATATCCGAAGCTACGGTCGACTGTCCGGATGCAACAGAAGCCAGGCGGATGGTGTCATGTATCACAATCGTATCCACCCGTTCCACAACCAACGGCGGTATATGTTCCGTATGCATGGCAAAAGGTACCAGACGGGCATCACAATTGCAATTCGTGTCGCGCATCCATACTTTAACATCGTCCATCCATGCCGCATAAGGCACCTCAGTCCGATAATGGATGCGAGGCAAAGCATGGTCTCCCTCACGCAGCACGGTGTAGGGAGTAATCTTCTCCAATCCCGAAGTTGTACCCAAAGCCCGACGCCGGCGATACATCAGATCGCTTTGGGGGCCGTTGAGCACAATGGGAGGAAGAGACAACGAATCACCGGTATTCTCCGAAGCGAGTAGCGGAAACAGATAGACCGTACAGTCCGGCGCCAGGTGCACCCCTGTCAGGTCGACAGCCAGATCGACCAGCAGAACGGAGTCAAGACGCTCCAAGCGATACACCTCAGTACGGACAGGCTGCGTAGGCCTATCTGCTGCTAACACTGTTAGAGAGATGAAAAATGAGATATTTATGAAAATTACCTGTTTGATATTCATAGCCTGTCCTCCCCTACTTTAACAGATAAATAATGGATACACCTACCTTGGTAGGCCCCAGATAATTGGTCCGGTAGTGATCGACACGTTCCCCACAAGTGGGACAATAGAATTTATCGTAATCAACATAGAGATATCCTAATCCGATATCGACACCAATGTTGACCCGGTTGCTGATGATCCACTGGTAACCGTAGGTGAGTCCGCCGCCATACAATTGCCCCTCGAGACGATAGTCTTTGAGGATACCCAAAGGGAGATTACCAAAATTAAAGATACCGCCCGTGGCATGCACACCCAGATAATGGCCCTTGAACACATCACTCAGCCAATAACGATACTCCAACTGCCCGGCAAGATGTTTCATTTTCCGGTTTTTAGCGTAAGTAAACGGATTATATTGAACAAGTCCTGCTATGCTCATCTTTGAATGGAAGGCATATTCCACACCTATATTCGGAGTAGCTGTCGCCCAATAAAGACCATTGGCAGTCAATCCCCATTGCTGGGCGTCGGCCAAAGCAGGAAATGCCCCAAGGAAAGTAACGGTTAAGACCCATATGCATAGTATTTTTTTCATATTTGCCGTTTGTTTGATAATTATGCGGCTCTTTCTTATAATGAAAGGGAGAATGACTTCATAAATATTATAAGCATTTATAATACAGCAAGTTACTTCATATCCCATCTGAAAATGTTTCTGAGTTTTTTTATTTTCAGAAACAAAGAAAAAGTGTATGAATGTAATACATTGATCAATAATACATTACTTAATATTGACTCAGAAACGCTTTCAGAAACATAAAAGAAAAAGGTTGTTAAAGAGCATCACAAAACGAAATACATAATCTGTTATTAATTGATTATTAACAGATTATCATTATTGTGAATAGGTGACGGCATGTGTTTGCAGCAGTGGAGGCAGACAGATGAAAAACCGTTGAAAAAGAAACAGTAGACATACATCGTATGCTTTCTTGAAGAGGTCGGGAGACAGAAAGAAGGTGTACCGGGGAGTTTTTTATCTAAGTGAAAGAAGAAAAATAAATATTTTACATTAGAAATAAAAAAAATTAAAATAATACTTGTTTAATTAATAATTTAATGCGTATCTTTGCGACATGTATCTGAGATAAGAAGAATCTCTTGAGTAGCTCTTTCATTATAAGAAAGAGTTTTTTTTATCCCTCTTTTCCACCTCTTTACCGCAGACTATTAATCACCAACCGGTTGGCCCGGTCAAGTCGCTTAGTGTCTATGCGATCCAGATAAATGCGGGTAGTCTTCTCCGATGTGTGCCCCATACAATCGCTGATCACCGAGACGGGCACATCATTTTCGTGAGCGAGTGTCGCCCATGAGTGGCGGGCCACATAAAATGTGAGTGGCATATCCAACTGTAACCGGTCGCCCAATTCACGAATCAGTTTATTAAGCCTCCGCTGCCTGCGCCGATAATCCTGATAACGGTCACCGTTTCGAAGCATTGGAAGCAGATAGTCCGACAAAGGGCTGGTGTATCTGTCGATTAACACACGCAAATCTTTTTCAATGCGTATCTGTAACTCCTGCCCTGTCTTCTGCCGTTTGTACCGAAGATAATTTCCCTGCAGGTTCTCCTTATTTAAATAGCACATATCTACAAAGGACATTCCGCGCGTATAGAAGCTAAACAGGAACAGGTCACGGGCAAGCTGCATATCAGCATGACAAGCAGTAAGGTCGACACATTCGATCTGCGCAATCTTCTCCCGGGAGATGGCGCGTTTGGATGTCACCTCCTCTTTGAGGTTCAGCCGTCGGAAAGGCTTTTGATCGGAAAAAACCACATGATCGGCGCAGGCACGATTGTAGATGGCACGCCACTGACGGAGATAGAACGAAACCGTATTGGGCCGGTTGCCCCGCTCACGGAGAAAGGTAACAAAGCGGTCCAGCACTTCGGGAGTCAACTCCTCAAACGAGAAAGGACTGCCATCCAAAAACATCTCAAACGCACGGCGGGCGCTACGATAATTGGCAGCCGTACCCTGACGTCCCTTATTCTCCAGCCCGGCAATCACCGAGTCGGCATATACCAACACCTGGCTCAGATCATTGTGGTAGTTATAAACGTTCACAATGTCGTCCACCGTATAAGTACTCCCCTTATCCGCTTCAAGCGATCCGCAAATAGCCTCCAACTCCTTCTTTATATATATAAGGTATTCATTGGCTTCGCGGACAATGAGCAGACGACGGCGATTGCCTCCGACGTTCTCCACCATTTCCAAACGGGTGTTAAACTCTGCCTCCCAGAAACGGTAAGGCGTATAAATCTCTCTCTTCTTTCGATGGCGAATAATTTGTATCACAAGCGGATAACTGCCATCACGCCCCTCGCGCGAGCGATTGAGCCGCGGTGTAATTGATGTCATCTTCTTCTTTACTTTTAACTGGTTTACAAAAGTAAAACAACACCTGCTATCAATATGTTGGCAGCTTCCCAATTTCACTATCTTAAATAATCTTATACATTTTGTTTGCATCTCCCTCCATAAAGGGTAGGACAAATGTAGCCTCCGCCCTGAAGATAACCTAAAAATCAGCGTTGCATTTTTGCAGCACCTCCCCTTTTCGGGGTGCTGCAAATGTGCAATACCGGTTTTTCACCGATGGAATGGACGATTCCTGAAGTATCACCTCTCTTTCTTTTTCTCCCGCCAAAGGTAAAAAACACCTTATCCGGCTTCCCCTAGAGGGCATGGAAACCACGGAATATCGCATAACCGGGTCTCTGAACAGCCCGGACAACGTGACAAACGACATCTCACGCCCCATGTGACAGATAAGAAAAGTATATACATTATAGAAAAACATGAAACGAATGCGGACTTATGCTTGCTTAGGAATATAAGAATACATCCCTGCTGCATCTTTAATCAAAAGAGATTGACTTATACTTTCGATAAACGGTCGGAGCAAGAATCTGACAATTGTCAAATTGTATATCTTACCTGCGATAGAATTTGTTTTTCCTGCCCGACTGACTGGGAAGCTGGAAAAAAGCCCGTAAATCAGCATTAGAAGAATACAGAAAGAAACAAAAACAAAGTACATATTACAATAAAGACAGCAAAAAGCACATAACACAGAGACAACATTAAAGAGATCGGCACAAAAGAGAAACATTTTCACAGATTTGCGCCAATCAAAATTGAGAAGTAACCAGAGAAAATCCGGTACTTTCAGCCGCTTTTCAAGGAGAAAAAAGACTACTGTCGATCATCTGCCGACTTGCCGCCGACAAGAAGTTAACTTCGTATAAACAAAGAATTAACTTTCTGCCGGCAAAGAACGAACTCTTTGCAACTACGTTATTCACTTCCTATGGGCAAAAAAGTGAATAACATATTATTCAGACTCTCAAAAACATTTTCCTTTTGCATATATATACAATAAGCAACTTCTATCACAAAAGAAAAAAATAGGGTATGCGTCACAAAAAAGAAAGATTTTTGAGCAAATAGAAAGCAATATTGAGTAGAGACTATCCATCCTGACCGTTACCTTTGTTCCGGATAAGAAACTTTTTTGTATTTATACTGAAATGGTGGTTCGGGACAGGGAAACAGCCATAGCCCCCCGATAGATAGAGGATATCGGGGGGCGGATTATAAGAGCCGGAACAAAACATTACCGGACCCTGCCTTTTCCGGATTTTAAGTCCCGTCTTTTTTCCTTGTCCGACAGGGCTTGTTGCACAGCAGGACATTTCCCCTTAAATGTGGTAAACGTATCCCTGGATACATTGAGCCGCTTGCAAATATCGGTAATAGACCAATCCTCGTCCAACATGCGGATTATTTCTTTTCTATTTTCCATCAGAATGCTCAATTTGGTATAGCTGCCTTTTTTTCGTCCGAGCACCACACCCTCGGACTTACGTAAAGCCAGTGCCTCCTTTGTGCGCATGGAGATCAGGTTGCGTTCGATTTCTGCCACCAACCCAAATGCAAAACAGAGAATTTTGCTGTTGATGCTGTTGTCGAAACAGTATTTCTCCTTGGTCGTGTAAAGGTTGATTTGCTTAGACAGGCATTTACCCATGATGGCCATCACGTCGGTCAGTGTGCGGCTCAATCGCGAAATTTCAGTCACGATGATCGTATCCCCACGTTTCATGCGTCGAAGCAACCCACCCAGCTTCCGGTCACGTTCGTGTTTCTTGCCGCTAGCGACTTCTGTAACCCAGTTATCTATCGTGAGTTGCCTACTCTCGGCGAAACGCCGAATTTCATCCTGTTGGTTAGCCAGATTCTGTTTACTCGTACTAACCCTTAAATAACCTGTTATCATTATTTTTACATGTTAAATGAGAGCGGAGTTGCCCTCGCGCGTGAAAAATAACCCGTTGATTCTGACAAGTAACGTATTGCACTATATTTTTTTCCGAAAAGTGGAAAGAACCATAACGAAGAAAGAACCTTCCCACGATGGAGAATTCTCTGTCGGTTCTATGTACACATCGGTTAATAAGTCTTAGCGTACTTGCGGAAATGGAGATAACACGTATCAGTTCTTCCTTATTCATATTCCAGATGCTTGTTTGTTTGTTTGGCCCAAAACAGGGCAGTATGTTTTTCTATCGTTTCCGGGAAGTTACGTCGTATAAAACCGCCGCACGAACTGTATTGTAATCCCAAGCTCTTCGCTATGGATTTCAAATCTTTCAGGATTGTTTCGTACAAGCTGATGACCTCCCGGTATCATCTCACGGTTTGAGGACCCGCCCCTTTCTTCCGTATGACATTTGTTTTCTTGACGGACGATATCGTAACCTTCCCAGGGGATATTTCCGTCTCTTCCCGGATCAAGGGCCTGTTGCCATTGGTATGACTACCGTCTCATCTGTCAAATACCGGATTTCATTCATAAATATCTTCTATTCAAAGTTGGCAGGTCCGAGTTGTTTTCAAAAGACTACGGACCCGATTATCCTTTTATGTATCGTTATCACAGTGTGGGTCATTACTCTTTATCCGTCAGTTTGATGTTGAACCGGTAAACACTATTCCGGTTGAGCTGGTAATTACGATTCTCCACTCCCGGCTGGTCATTACACAAATAAATAGTTGTATATCCCATGTGCCGGGTCGTGATACTGTTCAAGTCCACCAAATCTTTAGGTCCATACCATACCTCCAGGTTCAATGCCCTGGTTGTATCCAATGCAGAATTGGGCGCTGCATAGAAATAAAGTGTATATCGCTTGTTATCCAAATTTGACACACGAGATATTCCCGTCAGAGCATATTTTCCGGGAGACTTTTCGATAGGGAACAGATGCGCATGACTTTCCAGATTATTCATGCGCATATAGAAAGTGTTCTCCGGATCGAGTTCTTTATCTATTGTAAAGGCTATCTCCAGACGGGAAATAATACGTCCCAAGCTAATCGAAATTTCCCCGTGTGCAGACACCTCTCCCCGGTAATACCCGAACATGTAGATCTCCCTGACATGTCCCGTTTCCAGCTGTCCATCGGCCTTATCGGGAGCGACATACGGAATCATCACGCTCACCTCCTCAAACTCATGGATAAATGCTGTACCGTCTGCCATCATGTCGTTAATGATCTTCTCGACCTGTTCCTCCGAAAGATTAGCTACCAGGCAAATCGTATACGTTTCATCAGGCTGGACAGGGAAGTCCTCGATCGGTAACTTAGTACTCAGCAGACCGTTTCCGTTCTCATCCTTCAGATCGATGTATTTATAATATTTGCCGCTCTTGTCAAACTTGTGCAACACTCCCTCGCTCTCATCAAAAACCAGCACGGCCAATGAATAGATCACATTTTCGTCTTCCGGATTAAGAGGTTTGGACGCCCTCGTATCGTAAGGTACCTGCTCCCCTACGATTGTCATAGGGACGGTAGTGACCCGGAGAGTTGTATGCCGGGCATCCGAATCAGCGGCAGTATCCGCTTTCTCGCAGCCTGCCAGCAGGAATATAGCGGACAAGGCTATCTGTAAAATATTATTATATCTGTTCATCATATCAGTGGCGAATAAAAATTAGTCGAAGAACGGAATATCCGCACTCCACGACACACTCTCCCAATCCATTACGGTAACGCCCTTGTCGATATATACTCTCCCCCGGTAATGATACGAGTAGCCGGCACGGAATATCTTGCGATTGAGCATCATGTCAAATTGTGTAGGGTTACCGTTCACCTCTATGTTGAACAGTGCCATCAGCGGGGTGGCCGTCGCATCGGTAGGCAGAATAGATGCCTCGATCACGAAACGGTCGTCAGTGGAGATAAGCGGTTTGTTGAGGTATATGACTACGTTCTTGGTGCCCGGAAAGGCTTTCAACGTATCTCCCGGTATGCAGAATTTCCAGTTCCACGGAGCGGTGTCGGGCCCATTATTTGAGTAATGCCGTTGCAACCCCGACAGCTCGACACCCACAGGATGCATCTTCAGCGAGTGCACAAAGGGGTCATCCTCCGCCGAGTAGAGCGTAAACTTCAATCGGGCAGTCTGGTTGATAAGCGGCTTGAGCCGTACCAGGCGATCCGGAGTCTCCGGAGTAAGCGTCACCGTGACATCGCCCGCCGTCTCCTCGTAGCGCTCGTCATTGGCTATCACCCAATCACCGTTGTCAATGTTCAGGGCATAGTGGCCGTCCGTGTCCATTACCAATTTGCGGGCAGGTCCCAAAGCGCGGAAAACATAAGTTCCCTCTGGCAGATAGAGCGGCGTATCATACTCACTTGTCACATTCCCTTCGCCATCCACCTCGCAGGGAATTAGGCTTTGGCCACTTACACGGTAGGACTTCACCTCCACTATTTTACCATGCACCTCCTGTTCCTGTGCGCCCCTGTAAACAACGACCCAAAGCGTTGTTCCGTCCTCGATGGGTTTCGGGTCATATCCTACCGGCACACTGCCTCGTGTGAGATTCACGAACCCTTTTTCTGCTGTCAGATCGGAGAAGGGCGCTCCGAAAGTACCCTGCTGGCAAAAATTGACCTGCACCATTCCCTTAGGAACCGATACTTCATTCTTTTCTTTACCGCATCCTGCGGCTAACAGTAACACTACCGCTAACATGCAAGCCGGATATCTCTTTAGTTTATTCATCCTTTTCATTATTATCTGTCAGGTTGGTAAGTCGACTCTCTCACAAGGCGTATCTGTGCCCCCGAACCTCTTCGGTCTACAGCAGGATAGAGAAACTGGTTCAGTCGATCGGTACCATGAATCTTAATACGATAAGTTTTATAGGCGCTGAACCAATAACCACTATGTTGAATCTTCCCATCTATCCCTTCTGATGTAGCAAGGATTGTCTCCACCCCGAAATTACCCAACTGACCACTTCGCTGAGTCCATTTAGCATCGCCCACCATACCTACAAGAGGAATATAGAGTACGGCAGTGGGACGTTCCCAGTTATATTTGCGGTAATAATTGGAATCATTCTCCTTATAACTCAAACGGTCTTTGGCAGTAGCCGGATAACGTTCAATGACCAATACGTAAAAGTTTCCCGACGGATCGGAATTCTCAATACGCCACCGCATACGATAAGCTTCATCGGTCCCTACTTTCTTGATCGCGTAAATCACACCCCAATAATTACGATCGTCATCATATAAAGATTTTACAGGTTTGCTGAATTCATCCGTATATTTTTTACTAATAAGATATTCCGAGCTATACCCTTCATAAGGATCTCCCGCCGGCATATAGTTCTCACCGTCATCCGGAGCACCTCCACCCAAATAACTACCCGGATCATCACTGGGAAGGCCTTTGGGGGGATAATTCGGATGATCCGAATCTGGCGGAATATTCAAGTAAAGAATATTATACCTGTCATCAAAAACCGCACTTTTGGCGCCTCCGGCTTCATCAGTAGCACTCCGCCATCTTATATTTCTCATAAACGTAATATTCCCGGCATAGGGTGTCGAGGGTAGAATACTGAACAACTCCTCCTGCATGGGAAGGCGCCACCCCGGAGGTGTTGGCTGCGTCAGCACATCGTCCCACAAATTGTTGTCAAATCCGTTGGGCCAGCAATTATAACTCAATAATTGGGTACCATCTGCTATTCGTTTAGGATCCATCTCCTCCAGTTCGGTTACGAACGGGATAGATGCCGGAGTGTCGTCAGAAGAAGTACTATCTTTTTGATATGGTTTTTGCAGTTTTCCCTTTGGATCGGAAACTACCGGATACATATCGGTACCATCTTGTAGCAGATCTGTTAGCACATTATCTTTGTTATCCATCGGAAAGTAAGGAATATTTCGTCCAAACTGATAAAAGAATCCTGTACACTTCTCAAAACTCGCCCGATCCGTCGGATAGAAATGATCGGCACCGAGATTACGGTCCGACCAGATCAGGTTATCGAACAGGAAGGTGTTTCCCAACGGTTGTTCTTCGTAGCCTTCACCATTTTCCCATGCATCGGTTTCGCCATCGAACCACGGATAGACCATCGGCATGAAAGTGACCACCCCGTTGTCTGCGAAAATAACCCGCAACAGATAAGAGTGATTGGCTTTGAACACCAACGGAGTCCGGTAAGTACCGTCGTCCTCAACCTGGTAGCGATCATATAACCCCACCTCCACATAGTATCTCCCTTGCTCGTCCTGCTGTGTACTAAACTTGCCGGCATCCTCCCCGCTAATGGTCAACCGCAATCGCAGTACTTTGTCTTTATCCGCCTCCAGGGTCGGAAAGACGAACGACTCGGAGAACGGGTTGACTGTAGTATCGGCTTCAGCCGGAATGATTGGCTCACCTACAGAAGAATCTTTCAGAACCCGGTTTGGGGAAGGTGTTTCCCCTGTGGAGGATAACGAAAACGTATTTTCAATGACATTGTACACTTGAGTATCGTACACCCCCGAAAGTGTAACGGTATGCAGGCGCAGATCTGCGTAAACTCCCTCCTTATCCTTCCCTTCTTTTCCATTATCCTGTTGGACAACTTGTACCCGTACCCGGGAAAGAATATGCGTGAATTCCATGATGGAGGACAGTTTCGATTCGTCTTCAGAATCATACGGCAAATAAGCCCGGTAATAATCCCGATAACCTTCCGGCAAATTTTCATCGTAAGTAATCGTATAGGTCGGGGCATCTACAGTACCCCCGGCCTTTAGTACGGCATCTCCGGAATCATCATTTAATTGCGATACATCATCCGTAAACCCGTATATATCGAAAGCTCCGCGCAACAATTTCGCATAATCCTGCGACATCTCTATATATTGCCCTTCGGACTCTTTGGCAAGGATACCGTTCGTCGGGCCGAACATATACCCGTCTTGTTCCTTCGCCGGGTCATACGCCCACAAGCGGTACGCCGTATTCTGCTTGAAATAGGCATTGGGAGGCACGCTACGCGTAATAAGGGTAGTTTTACGTGCCTTCAGCCTGCCGCTTCCTCCGTCCGGCATATCAGACAACGTCTCTCGCTGACAGGAGGTCATCACACACACACCTCCCCAAAGCAAAAAGGCGGTATACATCAATCGTCTTATCATGGTCATCATTATGGTCATTGTTTAACATTTATTTAGTTACCGGCTTTTGCGGGTGTACCGGATATTCGTGCAACTCTTCGCTGTTCCAGGGTGCAGCCTCGGCACGCAAGGCTATCCCCAGACGATTAAACAGTATCGTCACATTGTATTCATAGCCCGGCAAAAGCATGTTTCCGGTACCGACCTCCGACCAGCTCTTCACCTCCACATTCTTCCACTCTACCGGTATGAAAGACTCCAAACCACTGCCCGGTTCGGCATTGTATAGCTCAGCCTTTATGTCGATTGTCAGTTTCGGATGTAGTCCCGGCTGAAAAATTCCCTGCCATTCGCCTTTTATCGGATCGAACTGCCCCTCTCCTGTTCCATACAGGATACCCTCAGACAACACGTAACACCGCCCCAACTCGGAGGTGTCATATGCGGGAATAATGGGTTGGTAATAGAACTGTGGCTGATCATCCGGGTAGGGCTTCATCTGCGATACTGTATAGGTAGAATAATCGGCTTGTCTGGCCTCCGACTTTGTGCCATCATCCGGAGCATCATACGCGTACAAATCCAAGGCTGCCGGCACCATCAATCTACCATCTGCCCCAGAATTGTGAACTTTGATTTTAACCCTACGCACCCCCACCAGCCCGTACATTTCGGGATCACGTTTGCCGTAAAAGGTGAGTTTGGCGGTCAGGTGACGGAACCAGAGCTCCTTCTCACCACCTTCCTTAAGAAACGTATTGTCCGGATTCATACTGGCAGAATGTGCAATACACCCGTCACAAGTAAGGAAATCCACACTTCCGTCCTGATACTCTTCCTTTACCGTCAGTTTGCGGTAATCCTTTTTATCTCCGGTCTGTGCGGCACTCAGCGCATAATCCGGCGCATATCCCGTGGCATGTATCTTTTCATAATTATACGGATATGTGTACGGGGTCTGGTAATAGATCTTGCTTTCGTAAGTGTAATGATTGATCTCCTTGTCAAGCAATACCGCATAGTGGGGGCGTACTCCCTCTATATTCCCGATCCATTTGTCATGAAAGTCATCGTCACCCCAAAAGAGCAGGCGGGCCGACTCTCCGGCGGACGGCCTCTCTTCCGAGACCACGTGCGTGTGAAATGCTATGGGCACCCCTTCTCCCTGCCCCGGTAGCGGAACCGTTTCTTTATCACACCCTCCGAAAAGCAGGACAAGAGTTCCTATAAGTGTATTTCGTGCTGTCTGTTTCATACTGCATTTATTATCAATTCAATTCTACAGAGGCATTTCCGCCCGGCTTCCAATCTTTTATGTGGGTATGTACCTTCACGTACTCGGGTTCGGACCCTGTACGGCCGGGACTCGAAAAGGAGTTGATTGTGAGGATATAATACATATTGCGTTCTACCTGGCTATCGGCATAAGTCACCGGCTTGTTACGTTCCGACTCCTTACGGTTGTCGATATAGGTATAATAATAGCCTCTGCCACGGGGCATGGCCTTGAACGATGCCAGCTGCTTATAGTTATCCTCATCATCCGGATCCTCTTTCCATCCTGCGGCTTCGGCAATGATCCTCGCTGCACCATAGGTATAGAACTCCGTGTATCCCTGCTCGTCGACAACGGACAGGTAGGTATTCGCCGGAAAACCTTTTTTTTGGTGGTCGTAAATACCGGATTCCTGTACCGCATAGTGTCTCCGAAGCGAAGCGGTGAGGATAGCCTGCGATTCTTTCTCCGAATCGGTGTTTATTATAACGATCGTCCTGCCCCCCACAGTGAGGAACTCTCGGCCGTTCTTCACCTTTTGTTTGATTTTCCCGCGCATTTCGGATGGCACATTGTCATCCTCTTCGTTCATAATCCAGTCTGCCATCTCTTTCTCCACATACAACTCTCTCGGCGTGAACTTGGCCGTGATGCTGACATGTGTGATCATGGGCCACGGATAGTCATATTCCTCCAAAATCAACAGGTTTGCATCACTCACCTGATCAGTAGTGAACGTATTCTCAGGACAGTAAAGCCCTTCGTAATAGCTGCCGGAATTGTCTTTGCCCGCTTCCGGCAATCGGTTTTCATCATGCACCAGCGTCTCCGCATAATAGGCACTCTGCTGGTTGAGCATCTGTACGGCATTGTACAAGAACTCCCCCTTTAGCTGAGGAATAGGAACGCCACTTGAATTTATCGTAAAATACTGATCCAACCCTTCATAATTCGGGTCCATGTACTTCCACTTTTGCTTATCGAAATCCCACTCACTCTTCTCCATGATAAACGATTTCAGGTTGAGTGCATTGACCAGGAAACGAACGTCCGACTGCCGTATCCAACCGCGATCTTGACCACGTAAATCCGTCTCCATGTAATCCCCGGGATAACACAGGTCCCCTTGCAAAATGCAATACTTCACCCCCTGTTCACCATCCACGACCGGATCATCAGCTACCTTACAGGTGGTCAGCACCTTTGCCACATTTCTTTTCAAAACAAAAGGAACATCGCAACTGTACTCCATCGTGCCTTTTGCGAACACGAGTTTTTGTCCTTCCGTGCAGAACATGGCAATATCTTTCCGTGTATAAATTCCCGGATAACCGGTATTCAACCCGATACCTCCACCCGGGGCATAGACCTCCGAAAGACCGTAGTTCAAGTTCTGATATGCCGTTGGAATGGTATAAGAAGGGTTATCGCCGGTTGCAAAATGTTTGGCCTGCTCTTCCGTGAGGTTGACACCGACATATATTCTGTTAGGACCGACCTGGAGTTGAGAAGCATCGATCGGCACTTTAATTTGATTGACTGCCCCTTGCCAATTTGTAAAACGGATATATTTCTTCTTACCGTTGTCAGCTGAAGTGTCGTCGTCCTTCAATTTTTCAAGGAAAAGATATATGGTATGTATCTTGTTCTCATCAATCCCGGATTGATCGACACCGGGTCGGGTCACTTCCTGATCGTCCTCACCGGCACGAGTTGCGCTTCCGTTATCGTTAAACGACAGATTCAGCGTAAGACTAATTTCACCCGACATCATTTCAGGTGTGTCTACGACTCCCTGCGTCCCGACAAGACCGTCATACCCGCAACCGACTACGGACATGACGAATGCTATCGTGAGCAACGAATTTCGTATATCATATATGTTAGTCTTTATCATCATCTGCCAAATTCACGGACATTAAAAACTCTACAGATCGGTACTCTGGTTGCGTATCTGCCAACTCAACACACCGACCGTCACGTTGATGTACTGCCACGTATCGCCCACGAGGAAAAAGTCGAGTTTATAGTTGTGTTCCCTGTCCAGATACTCCTGTGCGGAGAACCCCTGCTCGGCCGTGTTACGACCCGAAACAAGTATCTCGGGCAGGTTCACGAGGGCCACAGTCTCACCTGTCTCCTTATTCAGTATCGTGAGCAACGCATTCTCCGTTCCCTGTTTCGAGTATATCAGGCGTGCGAGGCTCAGGTCGGCATGTGCGGCACGCTGTATCCCGGCCTGTGTCCCGTTACTGTATTCCGAAGTCCACGTGTTGTGTGGCGTGTAAGTCAATAATTCATCATTCTCCCTGATCGAACTGTCGTGGCGCGCACATCCGTTGTCATCCGTGACGCTGATGTCGAAATCCTCACAGTCGATATTGGCGGGATCGTCCACCTGCCGCAAGGTAACGGTCAGATGCTTGGTGTGACGCATCAGATCGACCGTCGTACGGGTAGTCTGCCGGAATTCCGTCTCGACAATATTCTCCGTGCGGTTCATCCACAGAGTGTCGAGCGGTGTATTTTCGTGTACGACGTAGCTGCGCCCGTCACCCGTATTCTTTTCACGGTCGAGCGTCACCTCCAGTTTCCCGATGGGGTCACCCACCTGCATCTCCGGCATGCGGAACTTAGCGCCTTCGCATCCGTACATCTCTTCGCAACTTTTTTGGAAAGCTACGGTAACCAACCGGTAACGGTCCGGTTCCAGGTCATTGAGAACCATCTCGTAACCGCGTTCACCCAGAACCTCGGAATCGGTCTCCGTGTATAGGGACAAGAACTTGTCATCCCGGTCGAAAAGGTAGACATAAAGGGCGCCCACGTGTTCATAGAACACATCACCGCCGAACATATGATAATCGTATTTGAACCCGATGCGTAACTCCGTCGGGGGACATTCGGGCAGGTCGTCCTTTACCCACTCGCAGGAAGTCGCACCGAATGCCATTGCAGCCAATAACAAATTTCTGATCGTATGATGTAAAAAGACCTGCATAATTTATTGAATTTGAAAATGATTTACCTGGTGAATACTCTTCAGAGGAAAACGTATCCTCTGAAGAGTATATGACTCACCACATTAGAGGATGACATCTTGCGTTCTTACCTTCCAGGAGAGAACTTTAATGGAAACATTAATCCAGTAATTGGTTTCATCATCCTTATCGGTAGACGGATCTACAGTCGGGTCCGTAATGGGCTCACCGGGCTGCGTAATGTCGTTGATCGTAATCTGGTAATAATTGTTGCGTACGATACCGTAACGACCCAGATGGTTAGATTGATACTCTCCACCCGTGTAGTCAGCCACCTCACCCTTTGCGAAATGGCGGATAGGCACCACATAGTAACAGTAACCCTCGTAATATACAGTAGGGGGATTATCAGTCAATGCCTTTGCGATAGCCCCGTTGATCTCTGCAGGTGCGGCTGTAACCTCTAACGCCTGACCGTCTGTGATGGTATAAAGCTTTATTTCCGAATCCTCCAGCGCGACCTTCAGTTCAGCATCCTCATAACCAATTGTTGTGTTCTTCTTACCAAATGTAATCTCTTCCTTCCCCTCAGTGGTATAAGTACATATGAAATCATCTTTTGAGAGAGGGGAATATTTTGTACCGTTGTTATCCGTCGTAGAACCATTCGTATCTTCCTTGTAATACTTTGTAATCTCCTGATTATCACCGTCAACATCTTTTACAACCTCCTCAACAAACGTTGCATAATCGTTCTCTTCCGAATAGGCAGCATCGTTCCACTTAATCCACGAACCAGTCTTATCAGCCTTCTTGAAATCTTTAGGATAGAACTGGGCCACAATAACCGCCGAAGTAGTTGCGTTACGTTGTTACATCGTTTCTACGGTTGTATTCTCAAAACAATACAACGCCCCTTTTACTTCTGCTGAAGATGGATCACTGAAAGAAAATTCATTAAAATCATTCGGCATATCTGTGATTGTTACCTGCCCTGCAGCATAGTTCGGGTCTACGGCCCAGTGCGAACGCATGTCTGTCGGGTTATTCCAGGGCCTATTGCTTGTATTCGGCTGCCAAGTATTATACTTACTTGTCAGTAGGTCTAAGAATTGATCCCCTCCGAAATTTTTGACCGGATAGAACGTTTTGTTGGTGACATTCAGTCCCCAGCCGAGAATAGTCCATGTAGCACCGTCTGTTGATCGTTCTGTATCTTGAACCGTAACCTTTGCAACCACACGCTCCACGGCGATTGTTACAGCAGTTGTGGGGTCAGTAGCCTGGTCGTCACTCTTAAAACCAACATGCTCCTTCGTGATCGGAGTCAGTGCCATTTCTATCTCCGCTCCGTTAATATCCTTCAGGTAATTGGAACTGGTCATCATAAAATTATCTGTTTTTGCGGCATCTGCAAGAGCTATCTGGCAAGCTGCGTTGAAAACGTTATAGTTCTCACCAGCCGTAATTTGTGGTGTAAAAGTACCTTTGTTGAGCACGGCCACTACGTACATCGTAGCCTCCTTATCCGAACTTTCGTATAACGTTTGTACGATATTTGTCGGAACATCGACAGTGATCGTTGACGTGACATTATCGTCTTTAGAATCATCCTCCTGGCTCAGATCGGAAACATAACTTGATCCCAGATAGTTTTTATCGTCATCAAAAAAATAGATGGTGAGATCCTGAGCTCTTGACTCCGAATCCTCGCCGTCATCATACTCTTGATCAGCGCGTGTTTCGATAGCGTACTTCAAGGATACGTTCATCGTACCCGTGGTGCCGGCAGGAACAGTTGTCGTACCGCCCGCTCCCTCCTGCGGAGAGTCGTCTTCTTTGGCACATCCGGCCAACAATGCAGCTACTGAGGCTGCCAATAATAGACTTCTGATTGTCATAATACCAAATTATTAATTAGATTTTAGTTAATATATCCCTATCTGTTCTAGTATATTTAGTATACCGGACGGAAAAATGCGAGATTGGCATCCGCTTCGGTCACACCGGCAGCCTTTGCCTGCTCGAAAAGCCTGCGTGCCGTCTCGCGGTCGCCTTCGTAAAACGCCAGCACACCTTCGGCCAACAGCTTTTCACCACAGTCAGGAGCCCGTTCAAGATAGCGGCGTGCCGCAGCCGTATCACGACGCATCAATGCAGTGTTCGCGGCATTGAGATTAGCAATCCCGTCGCCCGGGTACATACGCACAGCGATATCAAACACTTCATTGAAGGCATCACTACCCGGTTCGTAGGTCTGGGCGATACGATACATTTCTTCAAGACTCAACTGTCGGGGATCGGTATGGAGCAGTTCTTTGGCTTCCTCTACAGTAAAATTGCGAATGGTATATCTTACCGTGTAATCAGAATGACGCAGTGCCGGAAACCACTCACGCAACATGAACCGATAGACTGTTCCGCCACTGAGCTCCATCAGTTTCTTTTCCCGACCATCAAAAATATCCACCCCGTCGATAATGGCTAGCACCTGCTCTTTCTCGGGCAGATCCGAAGCTTCCGTCATGCGGCGCAATCCTTCCCAATCCTCCGGCTCGGAAGCTACAGTGAACACCGTTCCACTGAAATCATACAACCTGCGCACATAATCCCGCAGAGCCTCGGCACGTTTCTGCGCCAGACGGGCATTGGTTTCGTACGTGCCCTCGGGTGAAGCGTATCCCTTGATGCCGACGGCTGTGATCGTAGCGAAACGATTGTCACGCACCGAATCGATAGTGGCCCGTATGCGCCCCAATTCGCGCGGATTATTACGGTAGACGGGATCAATTATCGTTTGATTTACCGGAAAATCAAGGAAAGCGCTGCCCTCCAGTTTACGCTGTTTCACCGCCTCGTACTCCGGAGCAATGTAAGCCATCCGCGGTTCGAAAACCCGCTCTCTGAAATCGAGTGACATAACAGGTACCATGTGTTTCTCCATCACCTCCCATCCGCAACCGCAAAGATCGAGTGCGAGAGACAAGGACGAGCGTTCCATCCACTGCTCGTAGGGAATGCGGGCCATATAATCGGCATATTGCTCCTCTTTATTATAGCGGCGCATCTCCCGCTGCCCGGCAGTTTCCGTTTCCGGCATGCGCTGAAAGACAATATGGCGGATACGCCCTGTGACCAGCAACTTGGGTAAACGCAGAGTCTGTGCATCCATCCCCGACAATACCGGAATAATATCTACCGCAAGATTCGACTTCACGGTAAGACCCGTCAAATCTATTTTAAGATTGATTTGCAATAAACTATCGACTTTCCGTACCGACTTCCCGGCGATCCACACATCACCGGTATTTCCTTTCTGGGCGAGTACCTTGCCTGACATACCGAGTAACAGCAGGCAAATCATTATCATATATTTATTCAAGTTTCGCAAGTAGCCCTATGCCGTCTTTTTCACTCCGCATAAATCTTTAATGATGTTGATTTTTGGAT
>PPYE01432438.1_pt1 | contig 139843 bp, 130 predicted proteins | sample 1559881 | NCBI WGS metagenome assembly PPYE01 (sample SAMN08240022, study PRJNA423297) | Human gut metagenome, whole genome shotgun sequencing project.
GGAGAGGTGCTGGGGGTGGGCAGAGGCTCCACCTCCACCCCTGCGCTGCCGCTGGCAGAACTGTTGCCGGTCAGCTTGGTCAGGTCGGTGAGGGTGACTTCCTGGGTGCCGATGCTGATGCCGTTGGCCAGCTGGTCCAGCAGATTGTCCACCGCCGACCGGGCGGTTTCCACCTGGTTTTGCAGGGTGCTCAGCCGGCCGGTCAGCTCGCTGGAGGAGGCCGACGCATCCTGGGTGGCCCGGTTCATCAGCCCCTGCAGGGTGCTCAGTTCGCCCTGCAGTTTCTGCAGGGTATCCTGGCTGTATTGCAGAATGCTGGAAGGCTCCATCTGCCCCACAATACCGCCGCCCTCCTTGCGGGCGTGGACGGTGCCGTAGTTCACACAGCCTTCGATGTAGCCGGTCTGGCTGCCGGCAATGCCGCCCACATTGTAGCCGATGTGGTCATACCCCACATCGCCCCGGTTCACGCAGGCGCGGATGACCCCGGAGGAGTTGCCCGCCACGCCGCCGATGTCGGTGATGTCGGCGGCGCGTTCGGTTTTGAGCATATCTTCCAGTGTCAGGTCTTCCAGCTTCACTTCGTTCTGGCTTACGGTGGTGTTGACGGCGGCCAGATTGGTGCATCCGGTCACCACACCGTCGTTGCGGCCGGCCACACCGCCGATAAAGTGGTCGCCGTACACGCTGCCGTCCACGGTGCACCCGCTGATGATGCCGTCCGCTGTGTTCACGCCGGCAATGCCGCCGATCTGGTTGGTGCCGCTCACGGTGCCGGTAAACCGGCAGTTTTCGATGGTTCCGGCGTTTTCACCCGCAAAACCGCCCACTTCCGCCCGGGAACCTTCCGGCTGTACGGTGGCGGACAGGGTGGTCTGCCGCACCACGGCGTCCTTCTGAATGTAGCGGAACAACCCCTGCACGCTGCCGTCGGCGGTGAGGGTCAGTCCGCTGATGGTGTGGCCGTTTCCTTCCCAGCGGCCGCCGAAGGTGGGGATCCCCCAAAAATCCGATCCGGTCAGGTCGATGTCGGCGTCCAGATAAACGGTCAGGCCCTGGCTCCAGCTGTCCAGCCGGCAGTTTTCGGCCAGTTGGACCAGGTCGTCGGCGGTACTCAGGTGAAGGGCGGCGGGGGCTTCTTCCGCCAGTGCCGCCGCGGGCAGACTGCCCAAAAGCAGCGCGGTGCTCAGCAGGGCACACAGCCCTTGTCTGACTGTCTTGCGCATCATACTTCCTCCCCTTCGGTGTAATTTTGGGCCCAGGCCACCGCGTCGGAGGTCTCCTGAGGCAGATAATAGTCCGGTTCGGCGGGTTCGATGGTGGTGCCGGAGGTCACGGCCGCTTTCAGGGTCCCGTTCAGGGTGCCCTTGATCTCGGCGTCGATGACGCCGTTCACATACCCGCGCACCCGGCCGCTCACCCGCATGCTGCCGCTGGCAGACCGGTTGATGCGGGACAGATCGATGGGGGCTTTCATGGCAAAGCTGGTGCGCTCCACAATGGAATCCCCCACCAGCAGAATCTGGGGCAGCACGGCCAGCACCAGCAGGATGGAAACCACGGTGCCCCGGCCCAGACAGCTGCCGATGGCCGCAATGACCGGGTTGGTGGTCATGACGCCGATCAGCGCCCCGGCCACCGCCAGGATGGTGCCGGAAGTGAAGATGGTGGGGAAGGCCTGGTTCAGGGCGGTGATCATGGCCTTCTGGATGGGCATTTCCTTTTTCAGCTCGGTGTAATGGCTGGAAATGACGATGGCGTAGTCGATGTTGGCGCCCATCTGGATGGCGTTGACGATGAGGTAACCCAGGAAATACAGGGGTTCGTGGGCCAGGGTGGGCACCGAAAAGTTGATCCAGATACTGCCCTGGATGACCAGAATCAGCAGGATGGGCAGGCCCACGGATTTGAAGGTGAACAGAAGGATCAGCACCACGAACAGAGCCGAAAGCACGCTGATCAGCACGTTGTCCTGCACAAAGGAGCCGGACAGGTCCTTGACGTTGGTGGAGTTGCCCACCACGTAGTAGTCACCGGAATAATACTGCCCGATGATGTCGTGCATGGTGGTCAGAAAGTCCATGGTCTCGTCGCTTTCTTCCGGCAGGTTCAGATAGACCACCATCCGGCTGTACTTGTCGCTCTGCAGCTGGACCTGGGCCCAGTTCAGCTGATCGAACAGATCGTCCAGTGTGTTCTGGATATCCCCTTGCAGGGTGATGTTGCCGTCCTTCATCTCCTTCTGCAGGAACATGAACATGTCGAACAGGGGAACCTTGTAATCCCCGATGCCGCTGAGCACGCTGCCGTACTGGTTCTGGTCCACGGCATAGGCCACATACAGGGCTTCGGCGGCCTCGTAGTCGATGCCCGCCATCTCGGAAAGCTGGCGGGGTGTCACGGCGTCGGCCAGCATGTAGCCGTCCTCGGCCTCGGTGTTGGCCAGACCCTGGGCGGAATCCACCTCCGGGCAGGCTTCCAGCTGTTGCAGAATCTGCCGTTCGGCGTCGTAGTTGCCCTTGGGCACAATGACCGCCAGCATGTTGTTGTTGCCGAAGGTGTTCTTGATCTTCTGGTGGGCGATCTGGCTTTCGCTCTGTTTGGGGGTCACCAGGTCGGTGAAGCTGTAGCAGTAGGGGCACTGGTTGGCCAGCACGGCGGCAATGACCACCACTACCGCGAACACCGGCGGGATAACAAACCGGGTGGCCACGTCAAACCGGCCCAGGGCGGTGATGCGGGGAATCAGTTTGCGGTGGCGGGTGGCGTCGATCTTTTTGCTGAACACCATCAGCAGCCCGGGCATCAGGGTAAACACCGAGAGCAGGCTGAACAGGATGGCCTTGATCAGCACGGTGGCCATATCCCGCCCGATGCCGAAATGCATGAAGGCCAGGGCACCCAGACCGGAAATGGTGGTCAGGGAAGAGGAGCTGATTTCCGGTATGGCCTTGGACAAGGCCGCGATGCAGGCTTCCCGGGTGTCCTTGGTCTCATGTTCGTCGGAAAAGCGGTGGCACAGGATGATGGCGTAGTCGATGGCCAGGGCCAGCTGCAGAATCACCGTGACCGAGTTGGAAATGAAAGAGATGGTGCCGCACAGAAAGTTGGTGCCCATGTTCAGAAGGGCCGCGGCGCCGAAGGTCAGGATCAGCACCGGCACTTCGGCGTAGGAGCGGGACGTCAGGGTCAGCACCACCACGATGATCACCGCGGCAATGACCAGAATCACGCTCATCTCGCTGGCCAGGTCGGCGGACATGTCCTGGCCCACCTCGGTGTCCACATAGGCGTCGTACCCGTCCAGCGCCCGGTCGATGCCGTCCAGGGCCTGCAGGCTGATGTCGTCGGTGGCGGTGCCGTCAAAGGTGACCGTGAACAGCGCCGACGCCTGCTTGTAATGATCGGTGCTGTCGTCAAACTCCACACTGTACACACCGTCCACATCCTCCAGCTTGTGGGCCAGATCCTGGGCGGTGTCGTAGGTCACGTTGGATACCATCACCCGCGCGGTGCCGAAGGTGGTGAAATTGTCGTTCATCACCGTCAGGCCCTGGCGGGTCTCGGTGTGGGCGGGCAGATAGGTGGTGATGTCGTTTTCCACCTTGACCCAGCCCGACGCCACAATGCTGAAGATCAGCGCCAGCGCATACAGCAGAAAAAACAGATTGCGTTTGTCCACAATAAAGGTGGCAATCTTTTCCATTCCGCCGGTTTTGGGCTTCTTTTCTTCCATGGCAGAAAAATCCTCCCGTTTTCAAGTCAAAAACAGCCCGCACGCGGTGGGCTGTTTTTTCATCTTAATACGGGAGGAGGGCAAAAACCATATACAATTTTGAACAAGTGTAAAAAAATCGGGAAATGACCGCCGGTTTTCCACAAAAAAGCCCCGGATTGTGGAATCCGGGGCGCAGGTCAGCTGTGGGCCTGCCGGCGGCGGTAGTCGGCGGGGGAGCAGCCGTATTTTTCCTTGAATTTGCGGTAGAAGTAGCTGCTGTTTTCGTATCCGATGGACTCCAGCACCGCGTCGGCGGGCAGGCGGGTGTTGCCCATCAGATAGGCGGCCTGCTGCAGTTTGCGCTGCTGCAGCAGCTGCTTGAAGTTCTGCCCGGTGTGATGCTTGAGCATACGGCTCAGGGTGTAGGGGGGCATGTGCAGCTGGGCGGCAATCTCCTCCAGCGTGCCGTTTTTGTAGGAAGACTCGATGTATTTCAGCGCCGTGAACACCGCGCTTTCCTCCCGGCTGCCGGAAGCCGTGCGGTTCACGTTCTCCGCAAACATGGCCAGGTTCAGCAGCAGCAGACCCATGGTGGTCTGGTTCAGCACGTTCACCCCGGGCTTTTTTTCCAACAGGGTCCAGATCATGTTTTCCAGCAAGTTCTGCACCGGCAGAATGTCGTGGGCCGCAATGTGCAGATACCCCGCAAAGGCGGATTCCCCCGCCAGGGTGGAGATCAGAAAGTCCCGCAGCACATTTTCCTGCTCCAGCATGCGGAAGCTGCGGTCAAAGAACTGGGGCAGAATGATGAAGTTCACCCCCACGTCCTGTTCCGAGGCGGGCAGAATCTCGTGGTACACCGCCTGGTTCAGAAACAGCAGGTCCCCGGTTTGCAGCACCAGGGTCTGGGTGCCGTTGATGATGTGGGTGGTGGACCCGCTGCACATGTACAAAAGCTCCACATAGTTGTGTCGGTGGCGGGGAAAATGCACAAACCGGGTGTGGGGGCGGATTTCGATGAGCTTGCCCTTTTCCAGCAATTTCTCGCTGTCCACCACAAAATCCCGGCGGGAGGTATACCGCTCCCGCTCCACCTGGGCCCGCCCGTCCAGGATGGCCTGTTCCTCCTCGGTGATCTTTTGCAGTTTTTTTAACAGCTCCGGGTTCATTTTTGTGTCACATCCTTTTTATCAGCATACCACAAAGCGGAACGCAATGCAAATAAAGTCCCTGTTTTGGTGAGAAACCGTCCTTATCCCTGCAAATAAGAACGGTTACAATGGAATCAGAAAAAATCGGCAAGGAGGGTTCCGTCATGGGGCAGTATTATCTGGCCATTGACATCGGGGCGTCCAGCGGGCGCCACATTCTGGGCCACGTGGAAAACGGGCGCATGGTGCTGGAGGAAATGTACCGCTTTGACAACCGGCAGCAGCGCCGGGACGGCCACGACTGCTGGGACGTGGAAAATCTGTGGCAGGGCATTCTGGGCGGCCTCAAGGCCTGCAAGGCCCAGGGCAAGATTCCGGCCACCGTGGGGATTGATACCTGGGCGGTGGACTTTGTGCTGCTGGACAAGGACGGCAAGCGCCTGGGGGATGCGGTGGCCTACCGCGACGGACGCACCGAGGGCATGGACAAGGCGGTGGACGCCCTGATCCCGCCCGCCGAGCTCTACGCCCGCACCGGCATCCAGAAACAGCTGTTCAACACCATCTACCAGCTCATGGCTCTCAAGCAGGAGCATCCCGAACAGCTGGAAGCGGCCCACAGCCTGCTTATGATTCCGGACTACTTCAATTATCTGCTCACCGGCGTGCAGAAGCAGGAATACACCAACGCCAGCAGCACCAACCTGGTCAACGCGGCCAAAAAGACCTGGGACCGGGAACTGCTGGACACCCTGGGCCTGCCCCGGCGGCTGTTCGGCCCCCTGTCCATGCCCGGTACGGTGGTGGGGCCTCTGAAAGAGGAGATTGCCGCCGAAGTGGGCTTCCAGACCACCGTCATTCTGCCCGCCACCCACGACACCGGCTCGGCCTTCCTGGCGGTGCCGGCCCGGGATGACCGGGCGGTGTATCTGTCCAGCGGCACCTGGAGCCTGCTGGGGGTGGAGAACGAAGCCCCCATCACCACCGAGGAGAGCCGCGCCCAGAACTTCACCAACGAGGGCGGCGCCTGGTACCGGTTCCGCTATCTGAAGAACATCATGGGTCTGTGGATGATCCAGTCCATCCGGCGGGAACTCAATGGGGTGGACTACGTGGCCGGCAAGACCCGGGCCGCCTGGACCCTGGATGTGAAGGCAGGGGAGAAGCAGTGGAGCTTCCCCGACCTGATTGCGGCGGCGGAGAGCGCCGCGGACTTCACCGCCGTGGTGGACGCCAACGACGACGCCTTCCTGGCGCCGGACAGCATGATCCTGGCGGTGCAGAAAGCCTGCGCCGCCGCCGGACAGCCGGTGCCCCAGACGGTGGGCCAGCTGATGCAGTGCGTCTACCGCAGCCTGACCCTGTGCTACAAGAACGCCATCGCCGGCCTTTCCGAACTGACCGGCAAGACCTACACCAGCATCAACATCGTGGGCGGCGGCTGCCAGGACAACTACCTCAACCGCATGACCGCCGCCGTCACCGGCCTGCCGGTGTACGCCGGCCCGGTGGAGGGCACGGCCATCGGCAACCTGGCCGTTCAGATGATTCACGGCGGCGAATTTGCCGGCCTGGTCACCGCAAGACAAAGTATCCGTGAAAGTTTTGATATCAAGGAGGTTCTTCCCCAATGAGCATGTTAGTGGAAACCAAAGCCCGGGTAGGCGTGTTCGCCATTGCCCTGGGCGCCTATCTGCCCCAGTTCCCCAGCCTGGTACCGGAATTCCAGGCCCAGTACGAGCAGTTCAAAACCATGATTCCCGACACCGTAGAACTGGTGGACGGCGGCATCGTCACCACCAAGGAGCTGAGCCAGGCGGCCGGGGACAAGTTCCGCGCCGCCGACGTGGACCTGGTGATCATGCAGCTGCTGACCTACGCCACCTCCTACAATATGCTGCCTGCGGTGCGGGACCTGGATGTGCCGGTGGTGCTGGTGAACGTCCAGAAGCTGCGTGCCCCCGACTACGAGCACACCGACACGGCCAAATGGCTGGGCGAGCTGTATGCCTGCGGCGCTGTGGGCGAGATGGTGGCTGACCTGGAGCGGGCCGGCAAGCGCCATGCGGTCATCACCGGCGTGGTGGAGGGCGGCGATCCCACCGTTCAGGCCGAGATCAACGACTGGTGCAAGGCCGCTCAGGTGCGCCGCCGCTTCCGGGACACCAACCTGGCCCAGATCGGCCGTCCCTACCCCGGCATGATGGACCTGTACATCGACGAAACCAACCTGTACCACCGCATGTGGCTGTACACCAAGCAGTTCGACTGGGAAAAGATGTGGGCCATTGCCGATGACGTCACCGATGAGGCGGTCATCCGCGCCAAAGCAGAAGAGATTCTGGACACCTTCGACATCGAGGGTGGCGGCACCGTGGAGAAGGTCTGGGAGATGGCCCGCTATGTTGTGGCCTTTGAAAAGTGGGTCAAGGACGAGAAGATCGCCTTTATCGCTTCCCACTATGACGGCTTTGCCCAGGGCAAGGCCGGCGTGCTGGATTCCATGCTGATCCCCGCCTTCTCCATGCTCATCAAGCAGGGCGTTGCCTGCGCCGTGGAGGGCGACATTAAAGTCTCCATGGCCATGTCCATTCTCAAGACGATTTCCGGCCAGGGCCAGCTGTCCGAGATGTATTCCATCGACTTTGACAAGGACATCTGCATCATCGGCCATTCCGGCTCCGGCGATGCGGCCATCTCGGCCAAAAAGCCCACCATGAAGATCGTGCCGGTCTTCCACGGCAAGACCGGCGGCGGTTACCTGACCCAGTTCTACCCCCATCTGGGTCCCGTGACCTACCTGGGCATCACCCAGGACAAGGACGGCCACTTCAAGTTTGTGGTGGCCGAGGGCATCAACGAGGAAGGCCCCATCTTCACCTTCGGCGACACCAATATGCGCACTCGCTTTGCCTGCGGTGCCCGGGAATTCGTCAACCGCTGGAGCGAGGCCGGTCCCACCCACCATATGGCTGCCGCCTGCGGCCGCCACATCGACACCATCCTCAAGGTGGCGGAGATCTTCAATGTGCCGGTGGACGTGATTACCCGCTGAATCAACCTGTCAAAACGGTTTTATACAGAAAGGAACATGAACATGGAAATCTACGATATCCCCTGTGTGAAGGGCTTTATGCGGATGTGCAACGACGGCTGGCTGCAGGGCTGGCACGAGCGCAACGGCGGCAACCTGACCTACCGCATGACCGAGGAGGACGTGGCCGCCTGCCGTCCCTACTTTGACGAGACGCCCCGGGAATGGGTGAAGATGGGCGTCCAGGCGGACAACCTGGCCGGGGAATACTTCATCACCACCGGTTCGGGCAAGTACTTCCGCAATGTGGAACCAGACCCCATCCACTCTATCGGCATTGTGGAGATCAATGCCGCCGGCGACAGCTGGCGCATCGTCTGGGGCCTGGCCGAAGGCGCCAAGCCCACCAGCGAATTCCCCAGCCATTTCATGAACCACAGCGTGCGCAAGGCTGCCACCAACGGCGCCAACCGGGTCATCTACCATTGCCACGCCACCAACGTCATCGCCCTGACCTACATCCTGCCCCTGACCGACCGTGATTTCAGCCGTGCCCTGTGGCAGAGCGCCACCGAGTGCCCGGTGGTCTTCCCAGAAGGCGTGGGCGTCTGCCCCTGGATGGTGCCGGGCGGTGCAGACATCGCCATGGCCACCAGCGAGAAGATGAAGACCTACCAGGCCGCCATTTGGGCCCAGCACGGCCTGTTTGCCTCCGGCCCCGACTACGACACCACCTTCGGTCTGGCCCACACCATCGAGAAGAGCGCCGAGATCTACGTCAAGGTTCTGTCCATGGGCGGCGGCCTGATCCGCCAGACCATCGAGGATGACGATCTGCGTGCCATCGCCCGGGATTTCGGTGTCACCCTCAACGAGAATTTCCTCAACTGAGTTCCGTCACACCTCCCCAAAGGGAGTTCTACGATCTATTTTCAACCCATCACAAAAGGAGTGTATTGTTTTATGGTCTCTCGCATTGTTCTGAACACCATTTCCTACCATGGCCACGGCGCCATCGAAAACATCGTCCCCGAGCTGACCTCCCGCGGCTACAAGAAGGCCTTTGTCTGCTCTGACCCCGACCTGATCAAGTTCGGCGTCACCAAGAAGGTCACCGACCTGCTGGATGCAGCCAATTTCGCCTACTCCGTGTACAGCGAAATCAAGCCCAACCCCACCATCCAGAACGTCCAGGACGGCGTGGAAGCCTTCAAGAAGGCGGAAGCCGACTGCATCGTCACCATCGGCGGCGGCTCCTCCATGGACACCGCCAAGGCCATCGGCATCATCATCAACAACCCTGAATTTGCGGATGTCCGCAGCCTGGAGGGCGTGGCTCCCACCAAGAAGCATGCGGTCTTCACCATCGCCGTGCCCACCACCGCCGGCACCGCCGCCGAAGTCACCATCAACTACGTCATCACCGACGTGGAGAAGAAGCGCAAGTTCGTCTGCGTGGACACCAACGACATCCCCGAAGTGGCCGTGGTCGATCCCGACATGATGGCTTCCATGCCCAAGGGCCTGACCGCCGCCACCGGTATGGATGCCCTGACCCATGCCATTGAAGGCTACATCACCAAGGGCCATTGCACCATCTCCGACATGTTCCACCTGGAGGCCATCCGTCTGATCAGCGAGAACCTGCGCGGCGCCGTGCAGAACACCCCGGAAGGCCGCGAGGGCATGGCTCTGGGCCAGTACATTGCCGGCATGGGCTTCTCCAACGTGGGCCTGGGCATCGTCCACAGCATGGCCCACGGCCTGTCCGCCCTGTATGACACCCCCCACGGTGTGGCCTGCGCCATCCTGCTGCCGGTGGGCCTGGAATACAACAAGAGCGTGGCCGGTGAGCGCTATCGCGCCGTGGGCAAGGCCATGGGTGTGGAAGGCATCGACGCTATGAGCGACGCCGAGGCCGCCGACGCCACCATCGCCGCTGTCAAGAAGCTGAGCGCTGATGTGGGCATCCCCGCCAACCTGCAGGGCATCCTGAAGGAGGAAGACATCCAGTTCCTGGCCGAGTCCGCCTTCGCCGACGCCTGCTGCCCGGGCAACCCCCGCGACACCAGCGTGGAGGAGATCAAGGAGCTGTACAAGAGCCAGCTGTAATCCTCCCCGTATCCAGAACCGAAAAGAAGGCGCAGCCCCGCGGGGCTGCGCCTTCTTTGCTGCCGGCACATAAAGGAAAAGGCAGGCTGAAACTGTGCGTTTCAGCCTGCCTTTTTTGGTCGAGGTGACAGGACTCGAACCTGCGGCCTCCTGGTCCCAAACCAGGCGCGCTACCAGCTGCGCAACACCTCGGCGGCAGTTTTTATTATAACCGCTGAGGCTGCGCCCGTCAAGCGCGGGCAGGGGATCAATAGGTCTGGGGTTCTTCTTCGCCGGTCATGACGCGCAGGGCACCCTGGGCCAGGGCCAGCAGCTCGTCCTCGCCGGGATAGACGGTGATGGGAGCAATCCAGCCGATGCTTTCGGTGAGTTTGTCCACCGTCAGCTGGGAATAGGCGATGCCGCCGGTCAGGATGATGGCGTCCACCTTGCCGTGCAGCACGGCGGCCATGGCACCGGCGTCCTTGGCAATCTGATAGTAGAAAGCGTCCTGGATGAGCTTGGCGTACTCGTTGCCTTCGTCCACCATCTTCTGCACCTCACGGGCGTCGTTGGTGTGCAGATAGGCATTGAAGCCGCCGTTGCCGCAGATCTTCTTGTAGATTTCCTTCTGGGTGTACTTGCCGGAGAAGCACATCTTGATCAGGTCGCCCACCGGCACGGTGCCGGCGCGCTCGGGGCTGAAGCAGCCCTCGCCGTCCAGGATGTTGTTCACATCCACAACCTTGCCCTTGCAGTGGGCGCCCACCGACACACCGCCGCCCATATGGATGACGATGAGGTTCAAAGCGTCGTAGGTGGTGCCGTGTTCCTTGGCGTAGCGGCGGGCCACGGCTTTCTGGTTCAGGGCGTGGAAGATGCTGCGGCGGGGCAGTTCGGGCATACCGGAGATCCGGGCCACGTCGGTCAGCTCATCCACCACCACGGGGTCCACAATGTAGGAGGGCTTGCCGATGGCGTCGCCAATCTCCCGGGCCAGGATGCCGCCCAGGTTGGAGGCATGCTGCCCCTGCACACCGGCGACCAGGTCGGCCAGCAGGGCGTCGCTGACGGGATACGTACCGCCCGGAATGGGCTTGAGCAGGCCGCCGCGGCCCACGATGACATCAAAGGAATGGATGTCGCAGTTGTCCTCTTTCAGGGCGTCCAGGATGATCTGCTTGCGAAAATCCTTCTGGTCGATGATGGAGGCATATTTGGCGATCTCCTCGGTGGGATGACGCAGGGTCTTGTCGAACAGCAGGGTTTCGTCCTCAAAAACGCCGATCTTGGTGGAGGTGGAACCGGGGTTGATGATAAGGCTCTTGATAGACATGGTAGCTCGCTTCCTTCTTCAAATGATTTTCTCTCTCACAAAATACCCGCTCAGTGGTTCAGGGCGGCGGCCACCACGGCAGCCAGGGCGATGGAGTTGACCTTGGTCTTGAAGGAGTCGGAACGGCTGGTCAGGATGGCGGGCACCTTGGTGCCGGTCAGGATGCAGCCGTTCTCGCACTTGGCGGTGTGCACCAGGGTCTTGTACACCAGGTTGCCGGCCTGGATGTCGGGGAACAGCAGCACGTCGGCCTTGCCGGCGGCGGGGCGGTCCTGGGCACCCTTGTGGGCAGCGGCTTCGGGATCAATGGCAATGTCCATGGACAGGGGGCCGTCCACCACACAGCCGGTGATCTTGCCTTCTTCGCACATCTTGCGCAGCTCGTCGGCGTCCACGGTGCAGGGCATCTTGGGGTTGACCACCTCAACGGCGGCCAGGGGCGCCACCTTGGGGCATTCCACGCCGCAGGCATGGGCCACTTCCACGGTGTTCTCGATGATATGGACCTTGTCTTCCAGGGTGGGGTAGGTGATGAAGGCCACGTCGGACAGGAACAGCAGCTGCTCCACGCCCTCGATCTGGAACACGGCCACATGGCTCAGGGTCTTGCCGGTGCGCAGGCCCACTTCCTTGTCCAGAATGCTCTTCAGGAAGGTCTTGGTGTCCAGCAGGCCCTTCATGTACATGTCGGCTTCGCCGTCATGGGCCAGCTTCACCGCCTTCAGGGAAGCGGCCGTCTTGTCCGGCTCGTTGATGATGCGGTAGTCGGACAGGTCCATCTTCATCTCGGCGGCGATGGCGCGGATCTTGGCTTCGTCGCCCACCAGAATGGCGTCGGCGATGCCCTGCTTGTGGGCTTCGGCAACGGCTTCCAGAACGGCGTCGTCCTCGGCGGCGGCCACCGCGATGGTCTTCTTGCCGCATTCCTTGACCTTGGAGATCAGTTCGTCAAAACTCTTCACCATAAAAAACACCTCGTTTTATCATCACAAAGCTGCACAGCCGCAGCGGAAAGATGCCGCGGCAAAGAAGTATCTGTTAAAAGAATAACACCTGCCGGCCGGGTGGTCAAGCCCTTTGCAAGATTTTGTCCGTACTTTGGGAAAAAGCGGGAAAATGGCGGAAAAACGTTCCTTTTGCAAAGAAATCCGGAACCATGCGCACACCCGTGCCTATTAAATAGGTAAGCAGCCAGTCGAATTTGGGCAAAAAGACAAAAAGGAGGGGAAAAAGAAGTTGAATTTGAACAAGTTCGGGTATTGACAAAACCTTAACAACATGCAAAAATAAAGGTATCAGCGCGGAGCCGTTCAGCGGCACGCCTGAGCGCACGCACCCAGCCACCGCAAACCGGCCCCGGCGCCCTTTCTTTGAAAACGCCGATCATCCTCAGTATGACAGACCGTAACGGGACGGGTGCTATATTTGCGCCCGAAGCTGTTAGAATTTTAACAGTGTTCGGCGGTAATCCAGACAGAAGAAGGCCCATCAATGACAACAGCCATGTACCCCGGCAGTTTTGACCCGGTCACCCGCGGTCATCTGGACATTATCAAGCGCGCGTCCCGCATGTTTGACAAGCTGATCGTGGCGGTGCTGAACAACAGCGCCAAAACGCCCCTTTTCACGGTGGAACAGCGGGTGGAGATGCTCAGGGAATGCTGCAAGGACATCCCCAATGTGGAGGTCGCCAGCTTTGACGGCCTGACCGTGAACTTTGCCAAGGCCTGCGGCGCCACCGTCATGGTGCGGGGCCTGCGCGCCGTCACCGACTTTGAAAACGAGATGCAGCTGGCCCACACCAACCACGCGCTGCTGCCCGGCATCGAAACGGTGTTTCTGGCCACCTCCATCAAGTGGAGCTACCTGTCCAGCACCATCGTGAAGGAAGCCGCCCACTATCGCCAGGATGTGTCCCAGTTCGTCACCCCCAATGTGGAAGCTGCCCTGCTGGCCAAACAGCGCTACGGCGACGTATAACCCTTGGTCCGTTTCCGCTCTTCGGGGCGGTTGGAATAGAAACCCGACAAGCTATCCATCGAATATTCAATCCAATTTTCAGGAGGCTGCTAAATTATGAAAAAGATCGTTATCGCGTCCGCCTGCCGTACTGCCATCGGCAAGTTCGGCGGCACCCTGTCCAACGTTCCCGCCGCTGAGCTGGGCTCCATCGTCATCAAGGAAGCCATCGCCCGCGCCGGCATCACCGCGGAGCAGGTCGATCATGTGTACATGGGCTGCGTGATCCAGGCCGGTCTGGGCCAGAACGTCGCCCGTCAGGCCTCCCTGAAAGCCGGCCTGCCCGTCACCACCCCGGCTGTCACCGTCAACGTGGTCTGCGGCTCCGGCCTGAACTGCGTCAACATGGCTGCCCAGATGATCGAAGCCGGTGACGCGGACATCGTCGTCGCGGGCGGCACCGAGAACATGGACATGGCTCCCTTTGCCATGATGAAGGGCCGTTACGGCTACCGCATGGGCTATCCCATGGGCAAGAGCGAACTGGTTGACACCATGGTCAACGATGCTCTGTGGGACGCTTTCAACAACTACCACATGGGCATCACCGCCGAGAACGTGGCCGAGCAGTGGCACCTGACCCGTGAGCAGCTGGATGAGTTCGCTTACAACAGCCAGGTCAAGGCCGACGCCGCCATCAAGTCCGGCGCTTTCAAGGACGAGATCGTCCCCGTCACCATCAAGACCAAGAAGGCCGAGATCGTCTTCGATACCGATGAAGGCCCCCGTCTGAGCCCCATGGAAGTGCTGGGCAAGCTGAAGCCCGCCTTCAAGAAGGACGGTATCGTCACCGCCGGCAACTCCTCCGCCATCAATGACGGCGCTGCTGCTCTGGTCATCATGAGCGAAGACAAGGCCAAGGAACTGGGCATCACCCCCATGGCTACCTGGGTCGGCGGCGCTCTGGGCGGCGTTGATCCCTCCATCATGGGTGTCGGCCCCATCGCCGCTACCCGCAAGGTTATGGCCAAGACCGGCCTGACCGTTGCCGATATGGACCTCATCGAAGCCAACGAAGCTTTCGCTGCGCAGAGCCTGGCCGTGGCTCATGACCTGGAATTCGACATGAGCAAGGTCAACGTCAACGGCGGCGCCATCGCCCTGGGCCATCCCGTCGGCGCTTCCGGCGCCCGTATCCTGGTCACCCTGCTGTACGCCATGAAGCATCGCGGCGCTCACAAGGGCCTGGCCACCCTGTGCATCGGCGGCGGCATGGGCTGCGCCACCATCGTCGAGATGTAATTCACGAACGGAGGAACATCCACTATGTCTTTTGTGAATACGGAAGTCCAGGGTGCCGTGGCCGTTGTCACCATCGACCGTCCCAAAGCCCTGAACGCTCTGAATCCCGAAGTCCTGGCCGACCTGAAGGCCGCCTTTGAGGCCATCGACCAGAACACCGTGCGCTGCGTGGTGCTCACCGGCGCCGGCGACAAGAGCTTTGTGGCGGGCGCCGACATCGGCTCCATGTCCACCATGACCAAGGCCGAGGGCGAGGCTTTCGGCAAGCTGGGCAACGACATCTTCCTGATGATCGAGCACTTCCCGCTGCCCGTCATCGCGGCGGTCAACGGTTTCGCGCTGGGCGGCGGCAATGAGCTGGCCATGAGCTGCGACATCCGCATCTGCTCCGACAACGCCGTCTTCGGTCAGCCCGAAGTGGGCCTGGGCATCACCCCCGGCTTCGGCGGCACCCAGCGCCTGGCCCGCCTGGTGGGCATGGGCATGGCCAAGCAGATGGTCTACTCCGCTCTGAACATCAAGGCGGACGAAGCCCTGCGCATCGGTCTGGTCAACGCGGTGTACCCGCAGGCCGAACTGATGGAGAACGTCATGAAGCTGGCCACCAAGATTGCCAAGAACGCCCCCATCGCGGTGCGCAACTGCAAGAAGGCCATCAACGACGGCATCTCCCTACCCATCGAGAAGGCCGTGGAAGTGGAAGAAAAGCTCTTCGGCGACTGCTTCGAGACCCACGACCAGGTGGAAGGCATGGGCTGCTTCCTGAGCAAGGAAAAGCCGAAACCCAAACCGGTTTTCACCAACAACTGATTTATTTATACAACATTATTGCAGGAGGGTTACTACTATGAAGGTAGGCGTTATCGGCGCTGGCACCATGGGCCAGGGCATCGCAAAGGCTTTCGCGCAGATCGAAGGCTACACCGTCGCACTGTGCGACATCAAGCAGGAATGGGCCGAAGGCGGCAAGGACAAGATCGCCAAGGGCTATGCCAAGCTGGTTGCCAAGGGCAAGCTGGACCAGGCTGAAGTGGACCGCCGCATGGCTGCCATCACCCCGGGCCTGAAGGAAGACCTGTGCGCGGACTGCGACCTGATCGTGGAGGCCGCTTTTGAGGACATGAAGGTCAAGCAGACCACCTTCGGCGAGCTGGACAAGATCTGCAAGCCGGAATGCGTCTTCGCTTCCAACACCTCCTCTCTGTCCATCACCGAAATCGGCAAGGGCCTGTCCCGTCCTCTGGTGGGCATGCACTTCTTCAACCCCGCCGACCGTATGAAGCTCATCGAGGTCATCGCCGGCGTGAACACCCCCGCCGAGACCGTGGAGACCATCAAGAAGATCAGCGTGGAGATCGGCAAGACTCCCGTTCAGGTCAACGAGGCTGCCGGCTTCGTGGTCAACCGCATCCTGATCCCCATGATCAATGAAGCTGCCTTCATCAAGATGGAAGGCGTGTCCGACATCGCCGGCATCGACACCGCCATGAAGCTGGGCGCCAACCATCCCATGGGCCCCCTGGAACTGGGCGACTTCGTCGGCCTGGATATCTGCCTGGCCATCATGGACGTCCTGTACAAGGAAACCGGCGACAGCAAGTATCGTGCTTGCCCGCTGATCCGCAAGATGGTCCGCGGCGGCAACCTGGGCTGCAAGACCGGCAAGGGCTTCTATGTCTACAACGCTGACCGCACCAAGACCCCGGTCGACGCCCTGTAAACAGTAAGACGAGTTTCTCCCGCCCCTCCAATGGCGGCGGGGGAATTCGTTTGCATAAGGAGGATTATCGCTATGGATTTCACCCTGTCCAAACAGCAGCAGATGGTACAGAAAATGTACAAGGAGTTTGCCGAAAACGAGGTCAAGCCCCTGGCCAAGAAGGTCGATGCTGAAGAGTATTTCCCCATCGAGACTGTCCAGAAGATGGCCAAGCTCGGCATGATGGGCATCTATTTCCCCAAAGAATACGGCGGCGCCGGCGGCGATGTGCTGTCCTACGTCATGGCCGTGGAGGAAATGAGCAAGGTCTGCGGCACCACCGGTGTCATCATCTCCGCTCATACCTCTCTGTGTGCTGCTCCCATCTATGAGAACGGCACCCCCGAACAGAAGGCCAAGTACCTGCCCAAGCTGTGCAGCGGCGAGTGGATCGGCGCTTTCGGCCTGACCGAACCCGGCGCCGGCACCGACGCCCAGGGCCAGCAGACCTTCGCCGTGGATGAAGGCGACCACTGGAAGCTCAACGGCTCCAAGATCTTCATCACCAACGCCGGCTACGCCAACGTCTTCATCATCAGCGGCCGTATCGGCATCGCTGCCCAGGCTCTGGGCATCGCCGAGGGCGCCATTGACGAGACCGTGGCTTACGTCAAGGAACGCAAGCAGTTCGGTCGTTCCATTTCTGCCTTCCAGAACACCCAGTTCGAGCTGGCCGAGATGAAGGCCCGTGTGGAGGCTGCCAAGTACCTGGTGTACGCTGCTGCCCTGAAGAAGCAGGCCGTTATGAACGGCGCCAAGGGCCGCTACAGCGTGGAGGCCGCCGAGGCCAAGCTGATCGCCGCCCGCACCGCCAGCGACGTGACCCGCCGCTGCCTGCAGCTGTTCGGCGGTTACGGCTACACCCGTGACTACCCCATCGAGCGGATGATGCGCGACGCCAAGATCACCGAAATTTACGAAGGCACCAGCGAAGTCCAGATGATGGTCATCTCCGGCGCGATGCTGAAGTAAGGAGGGCGCAGTACAATGAAAGCTATCGTTTGTGTAAAACAGGTCCCTGATACCCAGGGCAAAGTGGCCGTCAAGGCGGACGGCACCATGGACCGTGCGGCCATGGCCACCATCACCAACCCCGACGACCTGAACGCCGTGGAGGCTGCTCTGCAGCTGAAAGAGCAGACCGGCTGCGAAGTCGTGGTCGTCACCATGGGCCCGCCGCCGGCCGAAGGCATGCTGCGTGAGCTGATCGCCCGCGGCGCCGACCGCGGCGTGCTGGTGTCCGGCCGTGAATTCGGCGGTTCCGACACCTTCGCCACCTCTCAGATCCTGGCCGCTGCCGTCAACAAGATCGGCGTCGGCCCCGACGACATCGTCTTCTGCGGCCGTCAGGCCATCGACGGCGATACCGCCCAGGTTGGCCCCCAGATCGCCGAAAAGCTGCATCTGCCCCAGGTCACCTATGTCACCGAGATCAAGAAGGACGGCAACAGCCTGACCGTCAAGCGTCAGCTGGAAGACGGCTACATGGAACTGAAGGTTCAGACTCCCTGCCTGCTGACCTGCATCAAGGAACTGAACACTCCCCGCTACATGAGCGTGTCCGGCATCTTCGAGTGCTTCGACAAGCCCATCGAGGTGTATGACTACAATGCGCTGAAGGACGATCCCCTCATCGAGACCGACACCATCGGCCTGAAGGGCTCTCCCACGAACGTTTACAAGTCTTTTGCTCCCCCGGTCAAGGGCGCCGGCATGATGGTCGAAAGCGCCAGCCAGCTGGTTGGTCTGCTCAACGACAAGCACCTGATTTGAGGAAGGAGAGTACTACAATGGCAGAATTCAATGCTATGGACACCGCCGCCTTCAAGGGCGTTTGGGTCTTCTGCGAACAGCGCGAAGGCCAGATGCAGACCATCAGCTATCAGCTGCTCAGCGAAGGCCGCAAGCTGGCCAACGACCTGGGCGTGGAGCTGTGCGGTGTTGTGATGGGCAGCGAGCTCAACGAAGATTACATCAAGGCTCTGGGCGGCTACGGTGCCGACCGCGTCTACTACATCGACAGCCCGCTGCTGAAGGACTACACCACCGACGGTTACGCCAAGGTCCTGTGCGACCTGGTCAAGGAAAAGAAGCCGGAAATCGTGCTGATCGGCGCCACCAACCTGGGCCGTGACCTGGGCCCCCGCTGCGCTGCCCGCCTGCACACCGGCCTGACCGCCGACTGCACCCATCTGGATGTGGATGTGGAGAAGTACAAGGCCTTCCTGCGCTCCACCTCCAACATCGATGTGGACAACACCAAGTTTGAAGAGAACACCAACCTGAAGATGACCCGTCCCGCCTTCGGCGGCCACCTGATGGCCACCATCATCTGCCCGCGCTTCCGCCCGCAGATGTCCACCGTGCGCCCGGGCGTCATGCAGACCCAGCCCTACGATGAGGCCGGCGCCGCCAAGGTTGTGGTGGAGAAGATCACCCCCGAACTGACCGCCGACGATATCCATGTGGAAATCCTGGACATCAAGAAGAGCGCCAAGAAGATGGTTGACCTGATCGGCGCCGACGTGGTCGTCTCCGTGGGCCGTGGCATCAGCTCCGACGTGGACAAGGGCATCGCCCTGGCCGAGGAACTGGCCGGTGTTCTGGGCGGCGTTGTGGGCGCTTCCCGTGCCGTCACCGACGCCGGCTGGCTGTCTGCCGACCATCAGGTCGGTCAGACCGGCAAGACCGTGCATCCCCGCATCTATGTGGCCCTGGGCATCTCCGGCGCCATCCAGCATGTGGCCGGTATGCAGGACTCCGACACCATCATCGCCATCAACAAGAACGAGAGCGCGCCCATCTTCGACGTGGCTACCTACGGTATCGTGGGCGACCTGTTCAAGGTTGTTCCCGAACTGATCAAGGAGATCCGCGCCGCCAAGAGCGCCGAGTAATCCTGTCCCGGACTTTTCCGGAACCTGATTCCGCATAACAAAACCGCCCTGCCGGGCTTTCCGGCAGGGCGGTTTTTGTTTGCGGTTTTATAGCAAGGGGCGAACGGCTCTCATCAGCCGGCCACGGGGTTGTTCATCTCCTCCTCGGAGGGCACCATGGCGTCGTCGGCTGCCACATCCGCGGATTTGTCGTAGGTGAACTCCACGCCCAGGGCGTCAGGCACGGCGGCAAACAGGGCGTCAATGTCGGTGAGCTCGGAATCGGTCATCACAAACAGCACCTTGTCGTCAAAGGTGGCCACCCGCATCTTATCCGCCATCACGCAGACCCACCGGGCGGGATCCATCTTTTCCAGCATGGTGTCGGCCACCGTCTGGGCGTCGGCGGCGTCCTTCAGCCGCAGCAGCACCAGAGTGTAGGCCTGGCTGCCGGTCATGGATTCGCTCTTGACCCCGGCGTCCACCAGGTCGGCCTGCTCGGCGCTCAGGCCGGTGTTGTAGGTCAGCCAGGCTTCGTCATTCAGGTCGATGGCGGTGGTCTGCATCATCATCAGTTCCACCGGATAGGCTTTGTAGATGCTGTCCACCATGGCGGACAGTTCCATGTCGGGGGCGGGAGTCTCGGCAGGGGTCATCCCCTCGGTCATGCCCTCCTCGGCGGTGGATGTCTCCGGCGTGGCGGTGGGGGCCGGGGTGGCTACCGCCGACTGGGAGGAAGCGCCGCAGGCGGCCAGAGAGATGGCGGCGGCCATGGCCAGCGCCAGCAGGGAAGTCTTGGTCAGATTGCGTTTCATGTGTTTTGTCCTTTCGTTTTGGGGTAAAGGTCGGTCAGGAGTTCGCCGGGGGCAAAGCAGATATCCCAGGCGTCCCGGGGCAGACTCTCGGCCAGGAGGACCTCCGGGCAGAGGAGAAGCCGCCTGCCATTATACTGTGCCAAAAAACGGTCATAATACCCGCCGCCCCGGCCCAGACGCACGCCCTGCCGGTCCGCCGCCAGGCAGGGGACCAGGATCAGAGTGTCCGGGGCAAAGCCGGCGGGGTCCAGCACGGTCCCCCGCACCGGTTCCCGGATGCCGAAAGCCGCCGGCCGCAGGGCGTCCAGGCTGTCCAGCCGCACCCATTCCATCCGGCCTTCCCCCAGCACCCGGGGCACGGCCAGGGTCTTGCCCTCGGCCAGGGCCCGGTCCAGGGCGGGGGAGATGTCCGGCTCGCTGGGCAGGGGCACAAAGCAGAGCAGGGTGGACGCTGCCCGCCATTCGGGGCGGGCAAACAGGTTGGCGCACAGGCGTGCCCCCATCTCCCGCAGCGCGGCGGGGGACTGGGCCCGCCAGATGGCCCGGGCGGCGGCGCGGGCTTCGGTTTTGGTCATGGAGACGGCCTCCTTGTGTGCGGTTTGTTCCGCACACCATCATACCATGAGTGCCCCTCCCACATCAAGACGGAGAAAAAGTGAAAATGTTACACAGATCTTCAACCAATCTTGCGTGCAGGGGCAAAAAAGAGTACAATAGGAAAGTAAAATCGAATCAGTGTGCCGATCTGCTGCAGGACGGCATCGGAAGGAGTTATAGAATTATGGGTAAATTCAATTTCATTCAGACCGAGATCCCCGGCGTTGTCATCATCGAGCCCACCGTCTTTGGCGATGACCGCGGCTACTTTATGGAGACCTACCAGATCGACGACTTTGCGGCCGCCGGCATCGACAAGCCTTTCGTGCAGGACAACCAGAGCCGCTCCACCAAGGGCGTGCTGCGGGGTCTGCACTTCCAGAAGAACCACACCCAGGGCAAGCTGGTGCGGGTGACCATGGGCGAGGTGTACGACGTGGCCGTGGACTGCCGTCCCAACTCCGCCACCTTCGGCAAGTGGGTGGGCGTGACCCTCTCCGCCGAAAACAAGAAGATGTTCTACATCCCCGAAGGCTTTGCCCACGGTTTCCTGGTGCTGTCCGACGTGGCGGAATTCTGCTACAAGTGCACCGACGTGTATGACCCCACCAGCGAGGGCGGCATCCCCTACGACGATCCTACCGTCAACGTGCAGTGGCCGGACTGCGGCTGCGAGCACAAGACCAGCGCCAAGGACAAGGAGCACACTCCCTTTGCCGAACAGAAGTTCGAGTACTTTGAAAAATACTGAAACATAAGGTAGGGCGCCAACGTGCAAAGCATCAAAAATTCACTGGCCGGGTTCTGGAAATACCGGTACCTTCTGCAGAACCTGATCACCCGGGATTTCAAGCTGAAATACCGCCGCAGCGTGCTGGGTGTGGCCTGGAGCATCCTCAACCCGCTGCTGACCTGCCTGGTCATGTTCCTGGTGTTCGATTCCATCATGCGCGGCCTGCGGGGAGAAGGCATCCCCAATTTTGCAGGCTTCCTGATCATCGGCCAGCTGCTGTTCAACTTCTTCCGGGAATCCACCAGCATGGCCATGGAAAGCGTGCTGAAAAACGCCCCGCTGCTGCGCAAGGTCTATATCCCCAAGTACATCTTCCCCATGGAGAAGGTCTGCTTTGCCATGGTCAACTGCGCGTTCAGCTTCATCGCCCTGGTCATCGTCTTTGTCATCACCTGGACCCCGGTGACCTTCGCCACTGCCTGGATGGCCCTGTACCCGCTCGTCATGCTCTTCTTTTTCAGCCTGGGCATCGGGCTGCTGCTGTCCGCCCTGTATGTTTTTGTGCGGGACATCATGCACATCTGGGAGGTGTTCTGCACCCTGCTGGTGTACGCCAGCGCCATCTTCTATGACCCCGAAACCCTGTCCGGCATCATGCAGAAGCTCATCCACATCAATCCCATGTACTGGTTCATCACCGCCTTCCGCAGCTGCGTGCTGTGGGGCGAAGGACTGAGCCTGAGCATGGTTGTGGTCTGCTTTCTGTGCGCCGCCGTCAGCATGACGGTGGGCGTCATTGTCTTCAAGAAAAACCAGGACAAGTTTGTCCTGTACATGTAAAGGGGGCCGGGAAGATGAACCAGCAACAGCCCATCATCTCGGTGGAGCACGTTTCCATGCGCTTCAACCTGGCCAAGGAAAAGCACGAGAGCCTGAAGGAATACTTTGTGGCCCTGCTCCACGGCGGCGTCCGGTTTGACGAATTCTTCGCCCTGTCCGACGTGAGCCTGGACATCATGCCCGGGGACTTCTACGGCCTCATCGGACTCAACGGCAGCGGCAAAAGTACCCTGCTCAAGATCATCTCCGGGGTGTACAAGCCCAGCGCCGGCAAGGTCACGGTACGGGGCACCATCGCCCCCCTCATCGAGCTGGGGGCCGGCTTCGATATGGACCTCACCGCCCGGGAGAACATCTACCTCAACGGCACCGTCCTGGGCTACACCCCCAAGTACATCGACAGCAAGTTCGAGGACATTGTGGAATTCAGCGAGCTGCGGGAATTCCTGGATGTACCCCTGAAAAACTATTCTTCCGGCATGGTGGCCCGCCTGGCTTTTGCGGTGGCCACCATGACCAAGCCGGACATCCTCATCGCCGACGAGATTCTGTCGGTGGGGGATTTCCTGTTCCAGCAGAAATGCGAAAAGCGGATGGCCGAACTCATGAGCGGCGGCACCACCGTCATTCTGGTCAGCCATTCCATCGAGCAGATCGAGCGGATGTGCAACAAGGTGGCCTGGCTGGACCACGGCCATCTGCGCCGCAACGGTCCCACCGCCGAAGTCACCGCCGAATACAAACACTTTGAGAAGAAGGACAGCATGAAGGCCGACCACGCCTGATGCCTGCCCGGGAGGGTCCCTATGGCCAAAGAAACCGAAAATCGTCCCGCTGATGTGGCCGCCCAGGACAGTGTGGGGGGCATGGCCCGGCGCCTGCTGAACCCCGCCCACCTGCGGGATCTGGCCCGGCGCAGCGCCGCCACCCTGCATGAACAGGGGGCGGAGCAGCTCTGGCGGGACGTGACCTTCCGGGTAGGGCTGGCCTTCCACCACGATTCCTGGCGCCACCGGGCGGACATTCCCCTGCGCCGGGAACTGAAAGCCCAGCGGTCCGCCCATCTGCAGGGGCCGCTGGTCAGCGTGGTGGTGCCGGTGTACAACACGCCGGAAACCTTCTTCCGCCAGATGGTGCAGAGCGTGCAGCGCCAGACCTATTCCAACTGGCAGCTGGTGCTGGTGGATGCCTCGGATGACGCCCACCCCACCCCCGGCCGCCTGGCCCAAAAGCTGGCCGCCAAGGACAGCCGGGTGGTCTACCGCAAGGTGGAAAACGGCGGCATTGCCGCCAACACCACCGCGGGCTTTGCCGCCGCCACCGGGGACTACCTGGCCCTGTTGGACCACGACGACCTGCTGTACCCCAATGCCCTCTTTGAATGTGTGCAGACCATCCAAAACACCGGTGCCGATTTGGTGTACAGTGACGAAATCGTCCTGTCTGCCGACCTGAAACACCTGGGCGGCTACCACTTCAAGCCCGACTTTGCCCCCGATTACCTGCGGGGCTGCAACTTCATCACCCACCTGGCGGTGTTTTCCCGCCCGCTGCTGGACGCCGCTGGTGCCGCCGAGTACAAGGAATTCGACGGTGCCCAGGACCATGACCTGTTGCTGCGCCTGACCGAGAAGGCCGCCCGCATCGAGCACATCAAGAAGGTGCTGTATATCTGGCGGGGCCATGCCGGGTCCACCGCCGCGGGCATGGAAGCCAAACCTTACGCCCTGGAAGCGGGGGTGCGGGCCATCGACGCCCAGCTGCAGCGGCTGGGCATGCCCGGCAAGGCGGAAAACGTCCCCGGGGCACCCGGGGCTTTCCAGGTGCGGTATGAGCTTACCGGCCACCCGCTGGTATCGGTGCTCATCCCCAACAAGGACCACACCGACGACCTGGAACGCTGCCTGTCCAGCCTGTACAAAAACGCCGGGTATGACAACTTCGAAGTGCTGGTCATTGAGAACAACTCCACCGATCCCGCCACCGAGGACTACTACAAAACCCTGTCCCACCGGTACCAAAACTGCCGGGTGGTGCGGTACCAGGGCCCCTTCAACTTCTCCGCCATCAACAACTTCGGTGCCGCCCGGGCCAAGGGCGAACACCTGCTGCTGCTCAACAATGACATCGAGGTGCTCTCCCACGATTTCCTGCGGGAGCTGCTCAGCTACAGCCAGCGGGCGGACGTGGGGGCCGTGGGCGCCAAGCTGTATTATCCCGACGACACCATCCAGCACGCCGGGGTCATCATGGGCATCAACGGTTCGGCGGGGCACAGCCACAAGAGCTATCCCCGCAAGGCGGTGGGGGATTTGTACCGCCTGGTCACCACCCAGAACTATATGGCCGTCACCGGCGCCTGCCTCATGACCAAGGCCGACCTGTACCGGCAAGCCGGGGGCCTGGACGAGGAAAACTTCGCCGTGGCCTACAACGATGTGGACTACTGCCTGAAACTGTGGCAGCAGGGCCTGCTCAATGTGTTCACCCCCCGGGCGGAAGCCTACCACTACGAGAGTAAGAGCCGGGGTCTGGATACCCTTTCGGAGAATGCCCGCCGGTACGAGCGGGAGAAAGCGGCCTTTTACGCCAAGTACAAGGCCTATATTGATCATTACGATCCGTATTATAATCCGCATTTCAACAATTTGTTTGAAAACTTCGGCTTGAAGTGAGGAGAAACGCCATGAAAAACCGGTTTGACACCCAGTTTCTGATCGAAGGCAAGGACCTGGACGAGGACGAAGTCCGCGCCGGCATTCTGCAGAGTGCCGAGGGGGACTGTCTGCTGGTGGTGGGGGACGAGGAAGTCGTTAAGGTCCACTACCACACCGATACTCCCTGGAAGGTGCTGGAATACGCGGCCTCGGTGGGGGACATCCATACCATTATTGTGGAAAACATGGAGCGCCAGGCTGCGGGCCTGCACGGGTGACAGACCATGAATCTGCAAGCCAAACGGATGAAGGAGCTTTTCGGCTACGCCGCTACCCTGACCAAAGAACAGGGTCCCGTTGTGATGGCGGGCCGGGCGGTGGGCTTTTTCAAGCGGCGGTTTCTGGGCAAACGGGCCCGGTATCTGCCCTCGGCCAAGGCTCTGGCCGCCCAGCGGGCCGCCGATACGTCGGATTTCCCGGTCATCAGCATCCTGACTCCGCTGTACAACACCCCCAGACCCTTCCTGGAGCAGTTCCTGGACAGCGTGCAGAACCAGACCAGCCCCCGCTGGCAGCTCTGCCTGGTGGATGCCTCGGATGAGGCCCACCCGGAGGTGGGGCAGCTGGTGCAGGCCCGGGCGGCCAAAGACCCCCGCATCGTCTACCGGAAGATCGAGAACGGCGGTATTGCGGTCAACACCAACGCCGCCGCCAGGCTTGCCACCGGGGAATACCTGGCCCTGGCCGACCACGATGACGTGCTGGCCCCCCATGCCATCTACTGCATGGGCAAGGCTCTGGCCCATACCGACGCCGACTTCGCCTACAGTGATGAGGCCCTCTTCCGCAAGACTCCGGCGGGGGCCCATGTGGCCCATTTCAAGCCGGACTATGCCCCCGAATACCTCATGGCGGTGAACTACATCTGCCATCTGGCGGTGTTCCGCCGCAGCCTGTTTGAGGCGGTGGGCGGGGAGCGCCCGGAATGTGACGGCGCCCAGGACCACGACCTGTTCCTGCGCCTGATCGACGAGATGCAGCGCACAGACCCCAAGGCAAAGCCGCTGCATCTGGCCCAGGTGCTCTATTACTGGCGGGTGCACGCGGCGTCCACCAGCGGCGGCACCGACGCCAAGCCCTATGTGCAGGCGGCGGCCCGACGGGCGGTGAGCGACCATCTGGCGGCCACCGGGCGGCAGGGCAGGGTGGAGGACGGACTCTTTCCCGGCACCTGCCATGTGGTGTGGGATCTGCCCGAGCCGGGCCCCCTGGTTTCCATCCTCATTCCCAACAAGGACCACACCGACGACCTGGAAAAGTGCCTGCACAGCCTGTATGCCAAGACCTTCTACGACAATTTCGAGGTCATTGTCATCGAGAACAACTCCACCGACCCCGCCACCACCGCCTACTACAAAACCCTGCCCCAGCGGTACGACCGGTGCCGGGTGGTGGGCTTCAACGGCAGCTTCAACTTCAGCCGCATCAACAATTTCGGCCGCAAGTTTGCCCAGGGCAAGTTTTTGCTGCTGCTCAACAATGATATCGAGATCATCCGGGGCGACTGGCTCACCCAGATGGTGGCCGAAGCCTCCCAGCCCGGGGTGGGCATCTGCGGCGCCATGCTCTACTATCCCGACGACACCATCCAGCACGCCGGCATCATCACCGGCCTGGGCGGCTATGCCGGGCACAGCCACAAATACCACAAGCGGGGCGGCAGCGGGTACATGTTCCGCCTGGCCACCGTCCAGGACTTCTCCGCGGTCACGGCGGCCTGCCTGCTGGTGCGCACCGCCGTGTTCGACGCGGTGGGCGGCATGGACGAAGCCTTCACCGTGGCCTTCAACGACGTGGACTTCTGTCTGCGGGTGCGGGATGCGGGTTGGCGCATCGTCTGGACGCCCTACGCCGAGCTTTACCACCACGAGAGCAAGTCCCGGGGCTCCGATGAGGAAGACCCCGCCAAGAAGGCCCGCTTTGCCAAGGAGCAGGCCCGCCTGTACGAGGTCCACGGCCGGGAGGGCATCCTGCGTGACCCCTACTATAACCCCTGCCTGTCTTTGGATTATGAGGATTTCCGGGAAAGCGGCGACCTGCGCCGCCTGAAAGACCCGCAGTAAAGCAAAGAAAAACCGCCCCCGCAAGGCTGTAACCTTGCGGGGGCGGTTTTGTGTTGTGAAAGAATCGCCGCTCAGCGGGCGACGCTGGTGCGCACCAGGGCGCGTTTCAGCCGGGCCTGGGCCATTTCCAGCTCCCGGGCGTCCAGCTCCTTGCGGGCCAGCATCTCTTCGGCGCGCTTGCGGCTGGCCTCGGCGCGGGCCTTGTCGATGTCCTCGGCCCACTCCCAGGTGGTGGCCACCAGGCGGGCGGCGCCGTTGGTCACGGCCAGCAGACCGCCGATGCAGGCGGCCCGGCGCACCGTGCCGTCCTCCAGGGTCAGGCGTGCTTCGCCCATGCCCAGCGCGGTCATATAGTCGCAGTGCCGGGCCAGGATGCACACGTCCCCGGCGATGGTGCGGCAGAACAGCCGTTCGGCCTGGCCGTCAAAGATCAGGCCGTCGGGCGTCACGATCTGAATGGGAAAGGTCATCATGCATCACCCTTCTTGGCGCGGGCCACCACATCGTCGATGGTGCCGGCAAACAGGAAGGCGCTTTCGGGCACGTCGTCGTGCTTGCCTTCCAGAATCTCCTTGAAGCCGCGGATGGTCTCCTTCAGCGGCACGTACTGGCCGGGCATACCGGTGAACTGCTCCGCCACCGTGAAGCTCTGGCTCAGGAAGCGCTGCACCTTGCGGGCGCGGTTGACGGTGAGCTTGTCCTCCTCGCTCAGTTCATCCATACCCATGATGGCGATGATGTCCTGCAGTTCCTTGTAGCGCTGCAGCACCTTCTGGACGCTGCGGGCCACTTCGTAGTGCTCGGTGCCCACCACGTCGGGGGACAGGATGCGGCTGGAAGATTCCAGCGGGTCCACGGCGGGGTAGATGCCCTGGGACGAGATGGCACGGCTCAGAACGGTGGTGGCGTCCAGATGGGCGAAGGTGGTGGCCGGGGCGGGGTCGGTCAGGTCGTCGGCGGGCACGTAGACGGCCTGCACGCTGGTGATGGACCCGCGCTTGGTGGAGGTGATGCGCTCCTGCAGGGCGCCCATCTCGGTGGCCAGGGTGGGCTGGTAGCCCACGGCGGAGGGCATACGGCCCAGTAGAGCCGAAACCTCACTGCCCGCCTGGGTAAAGCGGAAGATGTTGTCGATGAACAGCAGCACGTCCTGGTTCTGCACATCGCGGAAGTATTCCGCCATGGTCAGGCCGCTCAGGGCCACCCGCATACGGGCTCCCGGGGGCTCGTTCATCTGGCCGTAGACCAGGGCGGTCTTGTTGATAACGCCGCTCTCGCTCATTTCGCCGTACAGGTCGTTGCCCTCACGGGTACGTTCGCCCACGCCGGTAAAGACCGAATAGCCGCCGTGCTGGGTGGCCACGTTGTTGATCAGTTCCTGGATCAGAACCGTCTTGCCCACGCCGGCGCCGCCGAACAGGCCGATCTTGCCGCCCTTGGCGTAGGGGCAGATCAGGTCCACGACCTTGATGCCGGTTTCCAGAATTTCGGTGGTGGTCTCCTGCTCCTCATAGCTGGGCGGGTCGCGGTGAATGGGCCAGCGCTCCATCCCTTCGGGGGCGGGCTTGTTGTCAATGGCGTCGCCCAGCAGGTTGAACACGCGGCCCAGGCAGGCATCGCCCACCGGTACAGTGATGGGGCCGCCCGTGTCCACGGCTTCGGTGCCGCGCACCAGGCCGTCGGTACTGCTCATGGCAATGCAGCGGGCCACATTGTCGCCAATGTGCTGCGCCACCTCCACCACCAGACGCTGGCCGTTGTTGTCCAGCTCGATGGCGTTGCGAAGGTTGGGCAGCTGCCCGTCCGCAAAGCGGATGTCCAGTACCGGCCCGATCACCTGGACCACGGTTCCCACATTTTTATTGGACATGGTTGTCTCTCCTTCATTTAGTATCCCGGGTATACCCGTGGCAAATCACGCTTCGCCGCCCGCCACAATCTCGGTGATCTCCTGTGTGATGGCGGCCTGACGGGCCCGGTTGTAATGCAGACTCAGGGTGTCGATCATCTCGCCCGCGTTCTTGCTGGCGGCGTCCATGGCGGTACGCCGGGCGCCCAGCTCGCTGGCCACGCTCTCGCACAAGGCGCCGTACACAAGCCCGGCCAGATATTCCGGCACGATGGCGTTGTAGACCGACTCACAGTCCGGCTCATACAGAATGAGCTGGTGCGGGCCGGGCTCGGTGCGTTTGGGGGCGTTCAGCGGCAGCAGCCGCAGCACGGCGGGGGTCTGGGTCAGCATGGAAACAAAGTTGGTGTAAACGACATACACTTCGTCGAACTCGCCGTCCAGAAATCCCTTGGCCAGCATCCGCGCCATGGTGAAGCAGTGCCCCACCGAAACATCCTCCGCCTCGGCAAACTCCTTGCTCAGAATCTCCGTGCCCAGGCGCTGGTAGTGTTCCGTAGCCTTTTTGCCCACCGGCAGCACGCAGCAGCTGCGGCCTTCCATGTGGGCGGCGGCGGTCTTGAACACGTTGGCGTTGTAGCCGCCGGCCAGACCGCGGTCACCGGCGATGACCACATAGCAGGTGCGGTTCACCGGGCGCGCCACGGTATACGGGGAGGAAAAATCGGTGTTGCTGGCCGCGATGTCAGCCAGGGTTTGGTGCAGTACCTCAAAACAGGGGCGGCTTTTTTCCACCCGCAGTTTGGCGTGCCGCAGCTTGGAGGAAGCCACCAGCTCCATGGCCTTGGTGATCTGCATGGTGCTCTCTACGCTTTTGATGCGCAGCTTGATGTCTTTCATGGAACCAGCCATGCGTTTGTTCCTCCTTTACGCTTAATGGGACCGCACGAACTGGTCGGTGTACGCCTTCAGGGTGCTGTTCAGGGTCTCCTCGTCGGCGGATTCCAGTTTGCCGGTCTCCCGGATGGAACGCAGCAGAGGATCGTTGTTGGTATCCAGATACTCATACAGACCCTGCTCGTACTCCTTGACCTGCTCCACCGCGATGTCCTGCAGGTACTTGTGGGTGACGGCGTAGATGATGCACACCTGCTTTTCCACCGGCACGGGGGCGTTGCGGTCCTGCTTGAGGATCTCCACAATGCGCTGGCCCTGGGCCAGGCGGAACTTGGTGTCGTCGTCCAGATCGCTGCCGAACTGGGCGAAGCTCTGCAGTTCCAGGTACTGGCTGTAGATCAGCTTCAAAGTGCCGGAGACCTTCTTCATGGCCTTGATCTGGGCGTTGCCGCCCACGCGGGACACCGAGATGCCGGGGTTGACCGCGGGCATGACGCCGGAATGGAACAGTTCGCTTTCCAGGAAGATCTGGCCGTCGGTGATGGAGATGACGTTGGTGGGAATATACGCCGAAACGTCACCGGCCTGGGTCTCGATGATGGGCAGGGCGGTCAGGCTGCCGCCGCCCTTTTCGTTGCTCATGCGGGCGGCGCGTTCCAAAAGACGGCTGTGCAGGTAGAAGACGTCGCCGGGGTAGGCTTCACGTCCCGGCGGACGGCGGATCAGCAAACTCAGGGCACGGTAGGCCACAGCGTGCTTGGACAGGTCGTCGTAGATGACCAGCACGTCCTTGCCCTGCTGCATGAAGTATTCGCCCATGGCGCAGCCCGCATACGGTGCGATGTACTGCACGGGGGACAGCTCGCTGGCGGTGGCGCTGACCACGATGGTGTAGTCCATGGCGCCGCCCCGTTCCAGGGTGTTCACCAGCTGGGCCACGGTGCTCTGCTTCTGGCCGATGGCCACGTAGATGCAGATGACGCCGGTGCCCTTCTGGTTCAGGATGGTATCGGTGGCAATGACCGTCTTGCCGGTCTGGCGGTCGCCGATGATCAGCTCACGCTGGCCCCGGCCAATGGGGATCATGCTGTCAATGGCCTTGATGCCGGTCTGCAGGGGCACGTTGACCGGCTGGCGGTCGATGATGCCGGGGGCCGGGCTCTCGATGGGCCGGAACTCGGTGGCGTCGATGGGGCCCTTGCCGTCCAGGGGCTGGCCCAGGGCGTTGACCACGCGGCCGATGAGGGCTTCGCCCACCGGCACGCTGACCACCTTGCCGGTGCGCTTGACCACGCTGCCTTCGCGCACCCCTTCGTCGGTACCCAGCATGACGATGGAGACGGTGTTTTCCTCCAGGTTCTGGGCCATGCCGTAGGTGCCGTTATCAAATTCCACCAGTTCGCCGCTCATGCACTTTTCCAGCCCGCTGGCCCGGGCGATGCCGTCGCCCACCAGAATGACGGTGCCGGTCTCGCTCTGCTCGATCTTGGTTTCGTAGTGCTTGATCTGCGACTTGATGATTTTGGTGATTTCTTCGGGTTTCAGTTGCATGCTCTCACTCCCTTACAATACGATGTTCTCCAGATCGTGCCGCAGCCGCTGCAGGCGTGCCTCCACGGTGCCGTCAAAGCGCACGCCGTCCATTTCCAGACGGATGCCGCCCAGGCAGGTGGGGTCCACCGCCGTGGTCAGGTCCACCTTCTTGCCGGTCAGGCTTTCCAGCTTTTCCCTCAGGCGGGCCGTATCCTGGTCCGAAAGAGGCACCGCGGTCACCGCCCGGGCGGGCAGAATGCCCCGGGCCTGGTTGTACCGGGCGGAAAACTCCTTCTCGCAGCTGCTCAGCTGGCGCAGGGTTCCGTTTTCGCACAGGATCTTCAAAAAATTCAGCACATACGGTTCGACCTGGCCGCGCAGGGCTTCGTCCAGCAAAGCACAGCGCTCGGTCTTGGGAATATTGGGGGTGCACAGCAGCTTTTCATAGTCGGGATTTTCGCGCAGAAGTTGAATCACTTCCCGCAATTGGCCGCGCGCTGCTTCCTCGCACCCGGTTTCGGCGGTCAGTTCATACAGCGCGCCGCCGTACATCTTGCCCACGTCGGTCATGATGCGTCACCCACATTCCTGATGAACTCGTCGATCAGGTCCTGATGGACCTTGGGGTCAATCTCGCGTTCCACCACCTTGGACGCAATGTCCATGGCAATGCCGCCGATCTCGTCCTTGACCTCGTTGATGGCCTTCTTGCGCTGCTGGGCAATGTCGGCGTCCGCCTTGGTCTTGATGCTGGCGGCGTCGGCCTGCGCCTGGCGCACGATCTCCTCGCCACGCAGCTGGGCGGTGCGGGTGGCACTCTGCACCAGCTGGGCGGCTTCCTCCTTGGCGTCGGCCAGCCGCTGCTCATAGTCGGTGCGCATGGCTTCGGCCTCGGTGCGGGCCTTCTCGGCATCCGCAATCTGGGCATCGGCCATCTGCTGGCGCTGGGCCAGCACCTTTTGCACCGGCTTGAACAAAAACTTCTTGATCAGCCACATCTGGATCAGCAGGTTGCAGATGGCCGCGACAAAGTTCCAGGGTACGATGGTTACCAGTTGCTGAAACATCTGTTCGTCAAGCCTCCTTGCTCTGTTTGTTGGTCATGGCGTCTTAGCCCAGCAGGTTCATGAACATGCCGGGGGCCACGAAGATCAGCAGCAGGCCGGTGACGAAGCCGTAAATACCGGTGGTTTCGGCAATGGCGCAGCCCAGCAGCATGGTGCTGGTCACGTCGCCCTTGCATTCGGGCTGACGGCCGATGGCCTGGCAGGCGGCGGCAACAGCGTTGCCTTCGCCGATACCGGGGCCGATACCGGCGATCAGGGCGCAGCCGGCGCCGATGGCGCAGCCAGCGAGGGTGATGCCTTTAGCCAAAATTTCGAAATCCATAACAGGTACCTCCAAAAATAGTGTTTGTTGTTTGTGATGGGACAAGGATCATTCCTCGCCCGCTGCGTTGGCGATATACAAAGTGGTCAGCATACAGAAGATGAACGCCTGCATAAAGCCGGAGAACCAGTCGAAGTACAGCCCGGTGAAGGCCGGAATGCCCACCGACAGGAAGGGGATCTGGCTGAGCAGGTCGCCCACGGCGCCGGGAATCAGGCCAAAGAGGGCGTGACTGGCCAGAGCTAGCGCCGCGTACAGCAAAGCGCTGATGACCGTGCCGGACAGAATGTTGCCGAAGTGACGGCAGGCCATGCTGATGGGGGTGGCGATTTCGGACAGGATGTTGAAGGGCGTGAGCACGAAGATGGGCTCGGTAAAGCCTTTCAGATATCCGCCCAGACCGCCGGAACGGATTTTGGCGCGGGTGATCAGGAAGAACACCATCACCGCCCAGGCCGCTTCCACCGAAAGGTCCGCGGTGGGGCTCCACAGGCCCACCAGGCTCAGCAGGTTGCTGACCAGGCTGGTGGCAAACAGGGCCGCCACGAAGGAGATAAAGGAATCGAAGCGGACGCCCATGTTGCCGCGGACGAAGTTGGTGGCCAGGTTGACCAGATATTCCGCCGCCGCCTGCCGTTTCGAGATGCCCGTCACCTTCAGGTCGTGGGTCAGCCAGATACACAGCCCGGTGATGATGGCCATGACGATCCAGCTGCTGAGGATGGTGGCCGAAATCTGGATGCCGGGACCGATGGGAATGGTGTAGATCGGTGCGCCGTTGATGGTCACATCCATGGGATTAGGGTTCACCTCCCTTATTCTGGGATGGTTTGCGCCGCAGCGCATACATGACAAAAATGGTCACCTGGGGGAACAGCAGCGGAATGACCGCCGCCACCCAGTTGAATGCCGGGATCAGGAACATGGCAATCAGAAAAAGACCCAGGCCCAGCTTGCGGTATAGCTCCGAGGTGCGCATCAGGCTGCGCCCGCGGGCCTCATCGGCGCCGGCCGCCATCTTCTGCAGGGTCAGCGCCAGGCCGAAAAAGTTCAGCCACGCGGCAAAGGCACCCAGCACCGCGCTCAGCGGCACTTTCCAGCTGAACCCGAAGGGAGCACCCAGGGCGGTCGCCAGCGCCCAGCCGACCACCAGCACCACGGTACCCACCGCGCAGCCCGTTCCGATGTGGACCAGTTCCTTTTTTACATCCGGCTGCAGTTGCATCGCAATAACACTCCTTTCCGGATTGCATCAGAGATGATCGTTGAATCCCACCGGCTTATCCGGCGGGCGCTTTTCGGCTTTGCGGCGTTCGACCAGGTAAAACCGGCGTGCGGTGGCCCCGGCGGTGCCAAGCCCCAGCACAAAGGCGGGGAACATGACCCACAAGGGCGCACCCAGGGCGTTGACCAGCCAAGCGCCGCCGCCCACGAACAAAAGCAGCGGCACCACCAGCGAAATGCCGAGCTGTGTGAACCAAATCAGCCCGTTCAGCAGTTGTGCCAGATCCTTCAAATCCGGTCAGCGCTCCTTTCCGCGGTATGCCGCTCTGATGAAACAAATCCTTTCAATAGTATACCAAAAAAAGCTGGCGATCTCAACAGAAAAGTAAGAAAAAATATCGGCGTGGGGGCGTAAAACCCGCCAAAACGGGTTGTTACATTCTGGAAAGATATCATTTTTGGAAATTTGTACTATATTTTCCCCTTTTGTGGAGAAAAACAAAAAGCCGGGACAGCTCCCGTTGGGGTGGGAGCCGTCCCGGCAAGGGGAAAAAGGGGGATCAGGCGGGCTGGTCGGCAAAGTTGCCGGTGTACAGCCGATAGTACATGCCCTTTTTGGCGATCAGTTCGTCGTGGGTGCCGCGCTCGATGATGCGTCCCTGGTCCATGACCATGATGCAGTCGGCGTTGCGCACGGTGGACAGCCGGTGGGCGATGACAAAGGTGGTGCGCCCATACATCAGGGCGTCCATGCCGTCCTGCACCAGCTTTTCGGTGCGGGTGTCGATGGAGGAGGTAGCCTCGTCCAGAATCAGCACCGGCGGGTCGGCCACGGCGGCCCGGGCAATGGCCAGCAGCTGCCGCTGGCCCTGGCTCAGGTTGGCACCGTCGCCGGTCAGCATGGTGTTGTAGCCGTCGGGCAGGCGGCGGATGAAACCGTCGGCGTTGGCCAGACGGGCCGCGGCCATGCATTCCTCATCGCTGGCATCCAGGTTGCCGTAGCGGATGTTGTCCATCACCGTGCCGGTGAACAGGTGGGTGTCCTGCAGCACGATGCCCAGACTGCGCCGCAGATCGGGCTTTTTGATCTTGTTGATGTTGATGCCGTCGTACCGGATCTTGCCGTCGGCAATGTCGTAGAAGCGGTTGATCAGGTTGGTGATGGTGGTCTTGCCGGCGCCGGTGGCGCCCACAAAGGCGATCTTCTGGCCCGGCTTGGCCCACAGGCTGATGTTGTGCAGCACCAGCTTGTTCTCGTCGTAGCCGAAGTCCACATCGTCAAAGACCACGCCGCCTTCCAGCCTGGTGTAGGTCACGGAGCCGTCGGCCTTGTGGGGATGCTTCCAGGCCCAGGTGTTGGTGCGTTCCTTCTGTTCGGTCAGGGTGCCGTCGGCTTCCTCCCGGGCGTTGACCAGTTCCACATAGCCTTCGTCCTTTTCGGGGGTCTCGTCCATCAGATCAAACACACGCTGGGCGCCGGCGGCCGCGTTGACCACAAAGTTCAGCTGGGTGCTGATCTGGGTGATGGGCTGGGTGAAGCTCTTGTTCAGGCCCACAAAGGTGATGACGGTGCCCAGGGTGACCCCGGCCATGTCGTTGATGCCCAGGATGGCGCCTACCACGGCCACCACGGCGTAGCTCAGCCAGCCGATGTTGCCGTTGACGGGCATGAGCAGGTTGGCGTAGCGGTTGGCCTTGTCGGTGCTGTCCCGCAGAGCCTCGTTCACCTTGTGGAAGTCCGCCTTGGCGGCTTCCTCGTGGCAGAAGACCTTGACCACCTTCTGGCCGTCCAGCATCTCCTCAATGAAGCCGTCCACAATGCCCAGGTTCCGCTGCTGTTCCACATAGTACCGGCCGGACAGGCGGGAAAAGTTCTTGGCCACCACCACCATGATCACGGCGGTGAGGATGGAGATGATGCTCAGGGTGGGGTTGAGGGCCAGCATGGTCACCAGGGTGACGACCATGGTCAGACCGGAGTTGATGACCTGGGGGATGCTCTGGCTCATGAGCTGGCGCAGGGTGTCGATATCGTTGGTGTACACCGACATGATGTCGCCGTGGGCGTGGGTGTCAAAGTATTTGATGGGCAGGGATTCCATCTTGCTGAACAGATCGTTGCGCAGACGGCGCAGGGTGCCCTGGCAGATGGTGACCATGATGCGGTTGTAGGCAAAGGCGCCCACCACGCCCACGGCCAGCAGGGCGATCAGCTTCAGCAGGGCGTTGGCCAGCTGGCTGTAATCCTGGCCGCCGCCGGCCATCATGGGGGTAATGTAATCGTCCACCAGGGTCTGGGGGAAGGTGGCGCCGGCCACGGTGGCGCTGGAGGAGATCAGAATGCAGACCACCACCGCCAGAAACGGCCATTTGTAGGTGTGCATCATGTACCCCAGCACACGCTTGAGCACGCCCAGAGAGGCGCCGCGGGATGCTTTTTGATTCATGGTTTCAACTCTCCTTTCAGGCCGGCTGGTCAAAGTCGCCGCCGCCCTTGACCTGGGATTCGTAGATTTCCCGGTAGATGGCGTTGGTCTTGAGCAGGTTTTCGTGGGTGTCAAAGCCGTTGATGCGGCCGTTGTCCAGCACCAGGATCCGGTCGGCGTGCTCCACGCTGGAGATACGCTGGGCAATGATGATCTTGGTGGTGCCGGGAATCTCCTTGGCAAAGGCGGCCCGGATCTTGGCGTCGGTGGCGGTGTCCACGGCGCTGGTGGAGTCGTCCAGGATCAGCACCTTGGGCTTTTTCAGCAGGGCACGGGCGATGCACAGGCGCTGCTTCTGGCCGCCGGAAACGTTGGCACCGCCCCGCTCGATGTGGGTGTTGTATCCGTCGGGGAAACGGTCGATAAACTCATCGGCACAGGCAGCCCGGCAGGCGGCCTTGCATTCCTCCTCGGTGGCGTCGGGGTTGCCCCAGCGCAGATTGTCCAGGATGCTGCCGGAAAACAGGGTGTTCTTCTGCAGCACCACCGACACTTCGTTGCGCAGCGTCTCCATGTCGTAGCGGCGCACGTCCACGCCGCCCACCTTCACGTCTCCCTTGTCGGTGTCGTACAGGCGACAGATCAGGTTGACCAGGCTGCTCTTGCCCGAACCGGTACCGCCGATGACGCCGATGGTTTCGCCGGAACGGATGTGCAGGTCAATGTCGGACAGGGCGTTCTTGCCGCTGCCGTGTTTGTAGGAAAAATCCACATGGTCGAAGTCGATGCTGCCGTCGGACACCTTGTAGACGGGGGATTCGGGCTCGGCCAGGTCGGGGGTCTCGTTGAGCACTTCGCTGATACGGCGGATGCTGGCCATGGACATGGTGATCATGACCACCACCATGGAAAGCATCATCAGGCTCATCATCAGGCTCATGACATAGCTGAACAGGCTGGTCAGCTCGCCGGCGCTCATGCTGCCGCCCACAATGAAGTGGGCGCCCAGCCAGGACACCATGATGATGCAGAAATACACCGCCAGCATCATGGCCGGGTTGTTGAAGGCCAGCAGCCCTTCCGCCTTGACAAAGAGCCGGTACAGGTTCTGGGAAGCCTTGGCGAACTTCTTGTTCTCGTAGTCTTCCCGCACAAAGGCCTTGACCACCCGGATAGCGGAGACGTTCTCCTGCACGCTGGCGTTCAGGTCGTCGTACTTGTTGAACACCTCGGTGAAGATGCGCATGGTCACCACCATGATGGCGCCCAGCACCACCGCCAGGAACAGCACCGCCAGCAGGAAAGTCAGGCTCAGTTTGGGGCTGATGATCAGGCACATGACATAGCTGAACACCAGCATCAGGGGCGAGCGCACCGCCACGCGGATGAGCATCATGTAGGCGTTCTGGACGTTGGTGATGTCGGTGGTCATGCGGGTGACCAGGCCGGGCACGCTGAACTTGTCAATGTTGGAGAAAGAAAAGGTCTGGATGTTGTTGTACACGGCTTCCCGCAGGTTGGCGGCCAGCCCGGCGGACGCGCTGGCCGCAAATTTGCCGCCCAGGGCGCCGCAGGCCAGGCTGCAGAAAGACATGAACACCATCAGGATGCCGTACCGGTAGACGGTGGGCAGGCTGGCTGCCTCCAGGCCCTGGTCGATGATCAGGGCGGTGATGAAGGGCAGCAGGATCTCCATGATCACTTCCAGGGTGGTCATGGCAATGCAGAGCCAGGTGTCCCGCCGATAGCGGCCCAGCTGACGCAATACGGTTTTCACGATTCGGATGCCTCCTTGTTGTGTTTCTTTTCCGATAATGCCGAAAGATTTTGCAGCATTTTCTTTTGCAGGCGATCCAGGCTTTCCAGCTCTTCGGGGGAAAAGCAGTCGCACAGCCGGTCCTGGGCCGTATCCATGGCCCGGTCCAGATATTCCCGCACCTCTTCGCCCTGGCTTGTGCCGAACAGCAGCTTGCGGCGGTCGTCCCCGTCGCAGGGCTCCACCCGCACATAGCCTTTTTTGCGCAGACGCTTGAGCATGCCGGACAAAGCCGCCATGGAATAGCCGAATTCCCGGTGGATGGCTGTCAGCGAGGTGCCTGTGTCCGAATGGCGAAGAATGTAGCGCAGCATGTTGGCCTGCATGGCCGTCAGGTCCTGTTCGGCCATGGAACTGTTGGCCATCTGTTCGATCTGGATGCTGATGCGCCGGTTATCCCGGATGAGTTCCTCCCGGTTTACGGTCGCCATGGTCTCACCTCTTTGCAGATTGTTTGAAGCTGAACAATTTAGCTCCGTACTGTTTTATAGCACAATTCCCCTTGCATGTGAAATTCAAATCTGTTATATTCTATAAAAGAATTTTATAGATAAAAATTATTGCGGGCGGGCGTTCTCCCTCTGTCCGCACTTCCGGGAGGGATTCTTTTTTATGAATACGACCCAGCTGGAATGTTTCATGGCCGTGGCCAACTATCTCAACTTTTCCCGGGCGGCGGAGCAGCTGCGCATCACCCAACCGGCGGTGAGCCATCAGATCACCACCCTGGAGGATGAACTGGGGGTCAAGCTGTTCCGGCGTACCAGCAAGAGCGTCCGCCTCACCCAGGAAGGGTTTCAGTTCACCCAGTATGCCAGCGAGATCCTCAAGCTGTCGGAGCTTTCCAAGGCCCGGATGAAAAAGTTCCGCACCGAGGAGATAACCCGGGTGGCCATCGGCTGCCGCAACACCACCGAACTGCGGGTGTTGCGCCCGGCCCTGGAACGGCTGCGGACGGAGCAGCCCAGACTGCTGCCGGCGCTGCGGCTGATTCCCTTTGACGCGGTGAAAAACCTGCTGGCAGATGGAGACATCGACATGATCTTCTCCTTCCGGGGCCCGGGGCGGGGCACAGGAGAGGAAGCCAAACAGAAATTCCGCACCCTGACCCAATGCCGGGCGGTGTGCGTTTGTAGCGACACCCACCCCCTGGCCGGACGGCAGAGCCTGACAGTGGGAGAACTGGCCGGGGCCGGGCGCATTGCGGTCTGCCGCCCGCCCATCTGCCCGCCGGCCTTGTTTGCCGTCCAGACCCGGGTGGTGGGCAGCCGGTCACCGGAACAGGTGCTGTTCTGTGACAACCAGGACGTGGTGGGCACCCTGGTGGAAACCGGCTACGCCTTTGCGGTCATGGCGGATTTCCCTTCCGCCCGGCGGGAGGGCCTGTGCTACATTCCGCTGCCGGAATTCGAACCCCTGACCTTCGGGGCTTTGTACATGGCGGGCAACCGCAACCCGGCCCTGAAAGAATTCCTGACCCTGCTGGAGAAGACCCTCTGCCACCCCGATCCCGCGCACACCACCGACGGGATGGGCATACTCTGATACAGAGAAGGCGCACAGACCGGAATCCCTTCCGCGCCTGTGCGCCTTCTTAAAAAAGAAAAAGCCCGGTCCCCGGCGGGGGACTGGGCGGCGGGCAGAATGCCCATACTGTCACTGTGCGTTCTTGGCCCGGCAGGCAGGGCACAGATAATGGATGGTCAGCTGGTAGCTGCGCACCTCGGTGCCGATGGCGCTCTCGATCTCCTTGACCAGGCCAACCACCGGAATATCCTGCAGGTCCCCGCACCCGTCACAATACAAATGGCCGTGGGGGGCCGAGGTCTTGTCGTACCGGTCGGGGCCCTGGGGCATTTCCAGCCGGGCAATCTCCCGGGCCTGCTCCATCAGCTTCAGATTGCGGTATACGGTGCCGCGGGCGATGTTGGGCATCTGCTGGCGGGCCTGGGCGAAGATCTCGTCGGCCGTCATGTGGCGGGGACTTTGGCGCATCAGGTCCAAAATCAGGCGTTTTTGACGTGTCATGAAAGTCCCGTCCTTTCTCATTGGTTTGAATACAATAAGATTGTATCCTATAAATACTGTATTCTATCCGGGGCTTCTTGTCAATGCGGTTTTGATGTGTTTGAGCATTTTTCACAATTTTATATACGAAAAAACGGCGAAAACGGGCTTGACATCCACCGCCGGAAGCGGTATACTCTAGTTAAGACAAAGTCTTAAACGCTTATTCAAAATAAATCTACACCGATAAAAAGGAGAGATACGATTATGGAACTCAAAGGCAGCAAGACCGAAAAGAACCTGTGGGAAGCTTTCGCCGGTGAAAGCCAGGCCCGCAACAAATACACCTACTTTGCCTCCAAGGCCAAGAAGGAAGGCTACGAGCAGATCTCGGCCATCTTCACCGAGACTGCCAACAACGAGAAGGAGCATGCCAAGATCTGGTTCAAGCTCCTGATGGAAAACGGGGAAATCCCCGATACCCTGACCTGCCTGAAGATGGCTGCCCAGGGCGAGAACGAGGAGCACACCTCCATGTATCCCCGCATGGCCGCCGAAGCCAAGGAGGAAGGCTTTGACCAGATTTCCGCCCTGTTCAGCATGGTGGCGGGCATCGAGAAGGAGCACGAGGAGCGCTACAAGGCCCTGGCCGCCAACATCGAAGCCGGCAAGGTCTTTGCCCGCGAGACCGAGCAGGTCTGGCAGTGCCGCAACTGCGGTTTCATCTACATCGGCACCCACGCCCCCGTCAAGTGCCCGGTGTGCGCTCATCCCCAGGCTTACTTTGAACTGAAGTCCAAGAACTTCTGATTTTCCCCAAACAGCACAGCACCCCCGATGCAAAAAGGCATCGGGGGTGCTTTTTTTGTATCATCGGGTCAGCGGGCGGCCTGCTCCAGCCAGCTCCGCAGATGGGTGCGCATGGCGGCAAAGTCCCGGGCGGTGTCCGGGTTTTCGGTGTTGAAATCCAGCAGCTGCCACAGGTATCCCTGGCGGCTCACCTCCCGCCGGCTTTCGGGGTAGACCAGCTCGTACACCAGGGAAGCATGCCCCACCACATTGTCCACCGGGGTGCGCTTCAGGGTGCGCAGCACGGCGTGGTGGGCGTAAAAAGCGTCCAGCACGGCGTGGGTCACGGGGGCGGTGCGCAGGGCCTCAGTGGTCACGTTGTAGATCTCTTCCAGGGGCGTTTCCACGTTCACCCGCAGAATATCGATCTTGTCCGCATCACGCAGAATGTTGCACAGCCGCAGGGTGTCCGGGTCTAGGCCTTCGGGCAGGCGGTAGGCGCTGTGCCACCGCACCGCCGTGCGCAGGGGGCTGTCGGCGGAAGCGTCGTCCAGGTAATCCCGGATATGCCCCTGGACAAACAGCACTTCCTCGCTGCAGGCGGCGTGGTCGATGGACTTGGCATCCTCAAAGGTGCCGTACCGGCGCAGCTGTTCAAACCGGCCCACGTCGTGCAGCAGCCCGGCCAGCCAGGCCAGGTCGGTGTCCGCCCCGGACAGCGAAAGGCTGCGGGCAATCTGCTCACACAGGGCGGCCACCCGATAGGTGTGCTCGATTTTCAGGCGCACTTTGGGGTCGGTGGGGTCATAGGCCCGGGTATATTCGGCAAACGCGCGGCGGGCACGGTCACGGTCCAGCGTCATGGGGGACACATCCTTTCCGGAATAAGGGACTTTTTACATTATAACACTGCCGCGGCGGAATGAAAAGCCGTCTGCAATGCACAAAAACGGAAATACTGCATATCCTTTTTTGAACAAATTGCCCGTTTTTCCTTGACAAATGCCGCCCGCACCACTAGTATAAAAGTAGGAAGTCGCGCCAATACCGCGAGAAAGGGAGCAATACAATGAACAGCAAAGGCGAAGCCAACCGCAGCGTTCGGGCCACCCGTCGGCGTTTGTGTGATGCGTTGGTGTCTTTGCTGGTGCAGAAACCGGTGCGGGACATCACGGTCCGTGAACTCACCCGCCTGGCCCGCGTCAGCCGCGGCACCTTCTATTTTCATTATCGGGATATTTATGAACTTCTGGACCGCCTGGAACAGGAACAGGTGGACCAGCTGAACCTGTTTATGGATGCGCTGCTGCCCCGGCTGGACAGCGACACCACCCCCACGGCCCTGCTGGCCCTGTTTGAGTATCTGGACCAGAACGACGCCATCTGCGCCGCACTGCTGGGCCCCAACGGGGACCCCGCTTTTGTGCAGCGGCTGCAGACGGTCATTTCGGAGCGGTGTCTGGGGTATATGGCCCCGGACGGCGGCACCGCCCGGCAGCATTACCTGACCTCCTTTGCGGTGCAGGGATGTTTCGGTGCCATTGCCCTGTGGCTGCAAAAGAACAAACCGGAATCGGTGGAACAGATGGCCGCCATCACCTGGCAGGGCATCCGCGCCGTACAGCGCCAAATTGCCGCCGAAGATTGACAGATTTTTCATTGATTTTACCAAAGGTTTCGTGTAAAATAGAGGATAAGAACTCGCCCGCCGCGCGGGCCAGCAAAGAAGGAGAGACCATCATGGGATTTTTTGACATGTTCAAGAAGAAGGAAGCTCCCGTTCCGGCCGGGCCGATCATGGTCGCGGCGGACGCCAAAGGCACCGTTGTCAAGATGGAAGACATTCCCGACGAAGTGTTCGCACAGGGCATTCTGGGCCAGTGCTGCGGCATTGATCCCGCTGTGGGCGAGGTGTACGCCCCCATCGACGGCGAGATCACCCAGGCGCCCGACACCCTGCACGCTCTGGGCATCCAGGGCGCCGGCGGCGTGGAAGTGCTGATTCACGTGGGCGTGGACACCGTGGAGATGAAGGGCGACGGTTTTGCCGCCAAGGTCAAGATGGGCGACAAGATCAAGAAGGGCCAGCTGCTGCTGACCATGGATCTGGACAAGATCAAGGCTGCCGGCCATCCCGCCGTTGTCATCACCGTCATCACCAACACCGACGACTTTGCCAGCGTGGATCTGGTGGCTTCCGGCGATGTGGAGCCGGGCGCCGACATGCTCAAGGTGACCAAGGGCTGAAAATTGTACACAACCCTTCCGGCAGGGAAGGGCAGGGGCGCCATGGCGCCCCTTTTCTTTTTGGAGGCGGTATGCTACAATGGTCCCGGAAGATCACAGATAAAGGATGGTTGAAAGTATGAGTGCGATCCTGGCAGTGTGCGGTGAAGCTTTCTGCGCCATGGTCAGCGACGGCCGCATGGTGGAAGAGCCCATCAGGGACGGCAAGCCCAAGGTCATCACCAATGACCTGCCCAAGCTGCGTAAAGTGAACAAGAACATTCTGGTGGGGTTTGCGGGCGACACCCTGGCCGCCGTGCAGATCATCAACGCCCTGGATGAGTACGATACCCGCTACATCACCCTGGAAAAAGCGGTGCGCGTTCTGGCCGAAAAGGCCCGCACCATGGAGATCCAGCCGGTGGGGGTGCGGATTTTGGTGGGCGGCCGGGGCCGCAAGGGGGACTTTCTGCTCACCAGCCTGGGCAGCGACCAGAACTTTGAGCCCCAGACCCAGCCCGCCCGGCAGGGCGCCTACCTCATCGAGGGCGCCTGCTCCCACACCGACATCGGTCCCTACCTGGAAGAGAAGGTCAAGCCCGAAGCCGCCGGCTGGAAGAGCCTGGACGATGTGGCCAAGACCCTGGATGGCTGCATTGCCGCCATTGCCGAGACAGACAAGACGGTGAACACCACCTATTACCGTGAAATCGTACTGTAAGGAGGCTTTTTCCATGGATCGCAACGCGGTCTTTGCCGACCTTTCGGCCGGCGTGCCTGCCGATGTGCAGCGGCTGTACATGGCGGGGCATTTTGCCGCCGCCAACGCCCGTATCGATCAACTGCTGGCCCAGGACCGCCTGCCTCACACCGGCAGAAACGCCCTGCTGGCTTTGCGTGAGATCATGCGCCGCATCCCCGACAACTATACCCTGGACCGGGAGGCCGCCATTGCCCTGGTACAGAAGGAAATCCCCGATTTCACCCCGGCGGAATTCGACGCCCTGGTGGCGGACGACCGGGTGGACTGGCGCTACATCGAAGGCGAGCCCTATTATCTGGACCGCTTTCTGGAAGCGCTGCGCCTCTACCCGGACATGATCGCCCGGGGCCTGACCCCCGACCCGGCCTCCGGCGTGCGGGGCAAGGTCATGGCCGCCATGAAGGAGCGGGGCCACCTTTCGGCCACCATCACCCTGCGGGCGTCGGTGGGGCCGGACCATCCCGCCGACCCCGACGCCGAGCTGCGGGCCTGGCTGCCCATCCCGGCGGCCTGCGAACAGCAGAGCGAAATCGAGATTCTGGACGCCACCCCCGGCACCGAGTTTGCCCACAGCGATGCCGAACAGCGCACCGCCTACTGGTGCGGCCAGGCAGGGGAGGGCCCCTTCACCGTGACCTACCGCTACCACATCCGGGCGGACTATCGGGACATGGACACCCTGACCCCGGACGAGGTGCAGCCCACCTTCTGCACCGGGGAACAGGCCCCCCACATTGTCTTTACTCCCTGGCTGCGAGGGTTGTGCACCGAGATCACCGAAGGCTGCCACGGTCCGGTGGAAAAGGCCCGGGCCATCTACGATTACGTCACCACCCACACCAACTACCGCTACCAGCCGGCCTACGCCTGCCTGGAATCCATCGCCGACAACTGCGCCAAGTCCGGCTGGGGGGACTGTGGGGTCATGGCCCTGCTGTTCATCACCCTGTGCCGCATCGCCGGCATCCCGGCCCGGTGGCAGAGCGGGCTGTACGTCACCCCCCAGGGGGCGTCCAGCCACGACTGGGCCCAGTTCTACATTGCCCCCTACGGCTGGCTATGGGCGGACTGCTCCTTCGGCTCCGGCGCCCATCGCCGGGGGGACGAGGAGCGCCGCCGGTTCTATTTCGGCAACCTGGACCCCCTGCGCATGGTGGCCAACCGGGAGTTTTACGCCCAGCTCACCCCGCCGGATGAGGAGTGGCGCAACGACCCCTACGACAACCAGGCCGGGGAAGCCGTGCTGAACGGGCAGCCTCTGCATGGAGACGCGCTGAACTACCGGCGAGAGGTTCTGTCCTTTGAGATGGAAGAATAAATAAGGTATCCTGTATTCATTTCTGAATATCTAGATAAAAAAGGAGACTGTATCATGAAAATCGCACTGATCAACGAAAACAGCCAGGCCGCCAAGAACGCCCTGATCGAAGCCAGCCTGCGCAAGGTTGTGGAGCCCATGGGTCATGAGGTGGTCAACTACGGCATGTACACCGCCGAGGACAACGCCCAGCTGACCTACGTGCAGAACGGCATCCTGGCCGCTGTGCTGCTGAACTCCGGCGCCGCCGACTATGTCATCACCGGCTGCGGCACCGGCGAGGGCGCCATGCTGGCCCTGAACAGCTTCCCCGGCGTCATCTGCGGCCATGTGGTTCGGCCACGGCCAAGGCTACCCGAAGGAGCGCGTGGTGCCCGAGCAGCGCAACAAGAAGATCCTGGACGGCGTGCGCGCCGTGGCTTTCCGCGACCTGTGCGACATCCTGAAGGAGCTGGACCGCGACCTGGTCAAGGGCGCCTTTGCCGGTGAGCACTTCGCCGAGTACTTCTTCCCCGCCTGCAAGGACGAGAAGATCGCCGCCTGCGTCAAGGAACTGATGGCCTGATTCTTCCTCCAAACGGCAGACAATCTCAGAATGGTCAATGGGTCGGGCAGCCTTCGGGCTGCCCGATTTTGTTTGCCCGGGCGTGAAAATTTTCTTGCCGGGCGGGGTTGACTTGGCCGCTCCGACATGGTAGAGTTATGATGCCCGGGGCCAGGCCCCGAATTTTGCAACGAAAGGACGGTGGTTGACGAATGGAACTTCCCGGTAGTCCTGTGAACCGATGTGAATACCAGTCGGCAGCCGCCGTTTCGGAACAGTTCGGCGGGGCAAGGGCGCGGTTTTGACCAAGCGCACCTTTGCCCCACCGGGCTTGGCCACGCATTGCGTTGGCTGAATTCTACCGAACTGCAGGCTGCCGCCGAAAGGAGGCAGCTTTTTTATGTCTGATACCACGATCCAGACCATCAAGACCATGCTGGCTCACCTGGATGATGCCAAGAAATACCAGAGCCTGCGTGACGTATTGCAGACCCTTCCGGCCCCCGATGTGGCCGCCGTGTTCGAGGATCTGCCCCCGGAAAAACTTCCGGTGCTCTACCGCCTGTGCCCCAAGGACCTGGCGGCGGAAATTTTTGCCGAACTCACCCCCGAAACCCAGCAGAGCCTGATTGAAGGCCTTTCGGACAAGGAACTGAAAGTGGTGGTGGAGGAACTCTGCGCCGACGATGCCGCCGACCTGGTGGAGGAGATGCCCGCCGGGGTGGTCAAGCGGATTCTGGCCCAGGCGGGGCCAGAAACCCGCCAGATGATCAACGAACTGCTCAAGTACCCGGAGGATTCCGCCGGCGGCGTCATGACCCCGGAATTCATGGAACTGTCCCCGGACTGGACGGTGCGCCGGGCCATGGACGAAATCCGCAACCACGGCTTTGACAAGGAGACCATCAACAACTGCTATGTCACCGGCCCCGACCGCACCCTGGAAGGGGTGGTGTCCCTGCGGGCGCTGGTACTGGAAAAGAATGAGGACCGCACCGTGCGGGAGCTGATGGAACCGGGGGTCATCAGCGTCCACACCTCCACCGACCGGGAAGAGACCTCCCAGCTGTTTGAAAAATACGGCTTTCTGGCCATTCCGGTGGTGGACAACGAAAAGCGGCTGGTGGGCATTGTCACGGTGGACGACGCCATCAGCATCCTGCAGGACGAAGCCAGCGAGGACTTCGCCAAGATGAACGCCATGTCCCCTGTGGACAAGCCCTACTTCCGCATGAGCATGTGGGAGCTGTACAAGAGCCGTACCCCCTGGCTGCTCTTCCTCATGCTCAGCGCCACCTTCTCCAGCCTGGTCATCCGCGGGTACGAGAACGCCCTGGCGACGGTCACCGTGCTCACCGCCTACATCCCCATGCTCACCGACGCCGGCGGCAACGCGGGCAGCCAGAGCACCTCCACCATCATCCGCGGGGTGGCGGTGGGGGACATCCATCCCCGGGACCTGCCCCGCATCCTCTGGCGGGAAATGCGGGTGGCCCTCATGTGCGGCGGCACCCTGGCCGTCTGCAACATCCTCAAGCTCTCCTTGTTCGACCAGGTGGGACTGGGGGTGGCCCTGGTGGTCAGCCTGACCTTGCTGTGCACCGTCCTGCTCTCCCAGCTCATCGGCGGCGCTTTGCCCCTGGCGGCCCGCAAGATCGGCATCGACCCGGCGGTCATGGCCTCGCCCCTGATCACCACCATCGTGGATACCACCACCCTGCTCATCTACTTCAACTTTGCCCGGCTGATCCTGCATCTGTGACAGCCGTGTCCCTGCAAAACAAAAGCCGCCCGGCGCAAGCCGGGCGGCTTTCTGTTTTGTGTTACAGGGGCGCGGTATCAAACCGGTACAGGGTGGTGGCGCTGTAGGCCGCCTTGGGGGTCACGGTGGTGTCCGGGAACTCCATGTGGTTGGGCGCGTCGGGAAAATCCTGGGTTTCCAGGCAGACGGCCTCCCGGGCATGATACTCGGCGCCCTCCTTGCCGGGGCAGTTCAGGCTCATCCCGTTTACCGAGTACAGCTGCACACCGGGCTGGGTGGTCAGGGTCTCCATCCGGATACCGGTCTGGGGGCCGGTGAGCCAGGCCGCATGGCGCAGGCCGGTGTCCGCAATGACGAAGCAATGGTCATAGCCGCCGCCCAGTTTCAGGGCGGGGTAGTCGGCCTCGATGTCCCGGCCGATGGTCTTTTCCTCGGTGAAATCCATGGGGGTGCCGGCGGTGGGAATCATCTTGCCGGTGGGGATCAGATTGGCATCGGTCTCCAGGAAGGCGGGGGCGTCCATCTGCAGCCGGTGCCCCAGGGCGGTGCCGGAGGCATGGCCGTTGAGGTTGAAGTAGCTGTGGTTGGTGATGTTGACGACGGTGGGGGCGTCGGTGGTGGCACTGTACTGGATCATCAGGCCGCTGCCCACCAGGCTGTACTCCACCTCCAGGGTCACCTTGCCGGGAAAACCGTCGGTGCCGTCGGGGCTTACGGCCCGCAACAGCACGCCGTCGTCGCCGCTGCCCGAAAGCTCCATGTCGAAGACGGTGCGGTGGAACCCGTGGTTGCCGCTGTGCAGGCAGTTGCCGTGGTCGTTGGCGGTCAGGTGGTATTCCTCGGCGTTGAGGAAGAACTTCGCCCCGCCGATGCGGTTGGCGTAGCGGCCCACCACCGAACCCAGGCAGCCGCCGTTGGTTTCGTAGCCGGTCACATCCTCAAAGCCCAGCACCACGTCCACCGGGTTGCCCTTGCGGTCGGGGACGATCAGTTTCTGGATGGCGGCGGCATAGCTGATGATATGCGCCTGGATAATGCCGTTGTCCAGCACGGCCACCTGGACGGGGGTGCCGTCGCTGGTATGGCCGAAATCGCGGATATGTACGCTCATGGTCAGGGACCTCCTTTTACTCTTCGGACCGGGAACTTTCGTCCTCGTCGGCAGCCTTGTGCTGCAGGTCGTACCGCACGCTGGCGGCCACACTGCCGGTGCCGTAGTTCAGCATGCGGTTCACCCGGGATACGGTGGCGCTGGACGCGCCGGTCTCCCGCCGGATTTCGCTGTATACCTTGCCTTGCAGCAGGCAGCTGGCCACGTCGTACCGCTGTTCCAGGGTGCGCAGTTCGGTCACGGCACACAGGTCGTCAAAAAAACGGATGCACTCTTCCAGATCATCCAGCCGCAGGATGGCTTCATACAAAGCGGTGCTGCGGCCCTGATCGGGGGAGCCGTTGGGGTTTGCAACGCGCATGGGCGTTCTCCTTTACTGTTACAGCTCCGTTCCGGCGATGGAACGGAGGAATCTTGGTGAGCGTGCCCAAAAATACAAAGGGCTTGCCGTTACCATTGTAGCAATTTCCCCATAGCAAGTCAAGGCGTTAAAGCGGTGAACTGTTCCTGCCATTTTGGGCAGAATGCACGGTAAAAATACGGATAAAAAAATACGGATAAAAAGGCAAAATGACCCTTGACAGCGTCTTTTTGCTCCTTCATAATGAGACATAAAGCGAATAGATGTTAAAAAGGAGGTCTGTCTCGCTATGGAGGCACTTTTCGGCAATGTCCTGAACCTGCAGTGGCAGCAGGTGGTCATGTGGATCATCGGCGCGCTGCTGATCTGGCTCGCAATCAAAAAACAGATGGAACCCTCGCTGCTTTTGCCCATGGGCTTCGGCGCCATCCTGGTCAACCTGCCCCAGTCCGGCGCCGTCACCCAGATCATCGACGGTGTCACCGAGCTGGGCCCCATCGATGTGCTGTTCAACTCCGGCATCGCCAACGAACTGTTCCCGCTGCTGCTGTTTGTGGGCATCGGTGCCATGATCGACTTCACCCCGCTGCTGTCCAACCCCAAACTGATGATCTTCGGCGCGGCGGCACAGTTCGGCATCTTCTTCACCCTGTGCGTGGCCGCCCTGCTGGGCTTTGACATCAAGGACGCCGCCTCCATCGCCATCATCGGCGCGGCCGACGGCCCCACCTCCATCTTTGTGGCCAACTTCTTCCAGTCCAACTATCTGGGCGCCATCGTGGTGGTCGCCTACTCCTACATGGCGCTGGTTCCCATCATCCAGCCCACCGTCATCCGTGCCGTCACCACCAAGGCCGAGCGCCGCATCCGCATGGGCTACGCCGACCGCCCGGTGAGCAAGACCACCAAGATTCTGTTCCCCATCATCATCACCATCATCGCCGGCCTGGTGGCCCCCCGCAGCGTGGCCCTCATCGGTTTCCTGATGTTCGGCAACCTGGTGCGGGAGTGCGGCGTGCTGGAAGGTCTGTCCGAAACCGCACAGAAAGACCTGGCCAACCTGATCACCCTGCTGCTGGGCCTGACTGTCTCCACCAAGATGCAGGCGGCCAGCTTCCTCACCGTGCAGACCCTGATGATCCTGGCCCTGGGCCTGGTGGCTTTTGTCTTCGACACGGTGGGCGGCGTTGTGGTGGCCAAGATCTACAACATCTTCGCCAAGACCAAGATCAACCCCATGATCGGTGCGGCGGGCATCTCCGCCTTCCCCATGTCGGCCCGTGTCATCAACAAGATGGGCCTGCAGGAGGACAACCAGAACTTCCTGCTCATGCATGCGGTGGGTGTCAACGTTTCCGGCCAGATCGCCTCGGTCATTGCCGGCGGCATGATCCTGACCCTGTTCGCCTGATTCCGTCTTATATAATAAGGAGTATACCATGCTGAATTTTCAAACTTTGCTGGAAGTACTGCCCAAAGCCGGCATGGGCTGGGGCGGCGTTTTTGTGGTGACCGTGGTCATCATTCTGGCGGTGGAACTGCTGAACTACTTCACCGGCCGCAACAGCTGAGGGCAAAAAAGCCCTTGCCTGCGGCATTATCCGGCAGAAAATGATTGACAAACGGGGTCGCAGCCGCTACAATGGGAACTACCGTATCCGCACCGTCCCAAAGGAGCCGTCTATGCAGCCGATCAGTGAGGAATTGTTGCAGCGTGCCGCCCAGGGGGACGAGACCGCTCTGGCGGCGCTGATCGCCCGCATGATGCCCGTCATCCGCAAAGGTGCCTGGTCCGCCCAGGCTCCGGGCCTGGATTTTGACGACGCCGTGCAGGAAGGGCTTATCGGATTGTTCGGTGCGGTACGCGGGTATGATCCTTCCCGCGGGGTGCCCTTTGCGGCCTATGCCGCCAACTGCATTGTCAATGCCCAGCGCGACGCCCACCGCGCCGCCACCCGCAAAAAGCACGCGCCGCTGAACGATAGCGTGCCGCTGCCGGAGGACCAAGCTGCGCCCGGTCCGGAGGAACTGGCCATCGCCAGCGAGAACCGCACCGATGTGCTGGCGCAGATCGACACCCTGCTTTCCCCGCTGGAGCGCGCCGCGCTTCTGGCCAGCCTGGACGGGCTTTCGCCCACGCAGACGGCCAAGGTGCTGGACCGTGCCCCCCGTGCGGTGGAAAATGCTCTGGCCCGGGCCCGACGCAAACTGCGCGCCGCGCGCTGACCACCCCTTTGGACTTGGACGGTTCCCGCCGTCTTGGTCATATAGTAACCTGCCCCAAGTAGCTTAGCAATCAGTTCTTCCTTTGGTCCTTACCAAGCAGGCGTTGGTTGAAATCTTCCGCGGGCAAATATTTTTAAGAGGAGATACCCATTATGTTCGAAGACAAGACTTTGGTATGCAAGGATTGCGGCAAAGAGTTCGTCTGGACCGCCGGCGAGCAGGAATTCTACGCCAGCCGTGGTTTCGAGAACCAGCCCCAGCGCTGCAAGCCCTGCCGTGACGCCCGCAAGAACGCTGTCCGTGGTGAGCGCCAGATGTTTGACGCTGTCTGCGCCAGCTGCGGCAAGGCCTGCAAGGTTCCCTTCCAGCCCCGCGAAGACCGTCCGGTCTATTGCAGCGAGTGCTTCGCCAAGATGAAGGAAAACTGATTCGCTTCACCTGAAAAGCATAACAAACCCCGCCGTCCGGCAACGGACGGCGGGGTTTTTGTGTATCAATCCGTCAAGTACGTTACAGGGGACGGCACAGGGCCAGCACCTGCCGGCGGATGGATTCGGTGACGGCCGGGGCGTTCTTGTCCGCCAGGGAATGGCCCACACCCTCCCCGATAATGCAGGGGATACCCCGCTCCCGGCAGAAATTACGCACCCGGTGCCAGTCAATGTACCGGTCGTTGGTGCCCACCGCCATGCCCAGCACCTGGTCCCCGGGCCGGGTCAGGTCCAGGGTTTCGGGCAGGGGCGTCAGGGGCAGCATCCGGGGATGCAGGCCCAGGTCGGCGGCGCAGCGGGCCGCCGCCACCGTGCCCATACTCTTGGAAAAGAAGACCAGGTCGTCACAATGCACCAGATCCACCCCCGCTAGCTGTGCCAGGGCGGCGGCCTCCACCCGGTCAAAGGCTTCGGCAAAGGTGTCGATTCGGGCAAAAGGAATGGCGGAAAAAGCCAAGGGCAGAACCTCGTACCCCAGCTCTTTCCAGCGCAGGATGCCGTCGGTCAGCAGTCCGGTGGCACAGGTGTACCCTCTGCCGGGAAAAACCACCACCAGTTTGCGGGATTCGGACATACAAAACAGCTCCTTTTTTTGGCCGGCAAGGGCACCGGTCGGGGTTTTCTTCATCCTACCACCTGCCGGGGGCACCGTCAACTGTCCGCCTTTGTCATATTGCCCAAAAAGCTGTGCACAACGGCCCCCAAAGACGGCGGCCGGGGCGGGCCCCTTTGCCTTGACAGGGGGGCGGGGCCGTGGTAGAATAAGAAAAATTATGCGAAACCCCCGCAAGGAATGTCAGAAAAAGGAGGCACAGTCATGCAGTTCCGCTCGGCCCGAATGTCCAGCGCTCTGAATTTTGACGGTGCCGTGTTTTTTCCCGACACCGCGTGCGGGCGGTTCTTTTGACTTTTCCTCCATTGGGGAAAAGTTTTTTTTTGCCCAAACGGGCCCAAAACCACCAAATGGGAGGCTGTATCATGCTGATCCGCAATGCCAAGGATGCCAACGGCAGTGTCTGTGATGTCTGGGTCAAAGACGGCAAGATCGCGGCGCTGGGCGTCGGACTGCCCGCCGACCTGGACGCCGAGGTCATCGACGCCGCCGGGCTGACCATCCTGCCCGCTTTCATCGACACCCACTGCCACTGGCGCACCCCCGGCCTGGAATACAAGGAGGACATCGCCACCGGTTCCGCCGCGGCCGCCGCGGGCGGGTACACCTTCGTCAACCTGATGCCCAACACCAAGCCGGTGTGCTCCACCCCGGAGATCGTCTACGCGGTGCAGAACAAGGCCAAGGAGATCGGCCTGTGCGATGCCAACCAGACCGTGTCCATCACCAAGGACTTTGACGGCAAGACCATCGACCATCTGCTGACCCTGCCCGAGGACATCCGCTTCATCACCGAGGACGGCAACGGCGTCATGGACAACGCGGTCATGGCCCGGGTCTTTGCCATCGCCACCGAGCGGGGCCTTACCGTCATGTCCCACGCCGAGGACCGGGAGATCAGCCCCTGGGACTACCGCCTGGCCGAAAACATCGAGACGGTGCGCAACTGCCACCTGGCCGAGTACTACGGCACCCGGCTGCACATGTGCCACGTCTCCACCGCCGAGGCGGTGGACGCGGTGCGCCAGAGCCGCCGCAAGGGCGCCCGGGTCTCCTGCGAGGTCACCCCGCACCACCTGTGGTTCGACGACAAGCGCCTGCAATATAAGGTGAACCCGCCCATCCGCACCGACAAGGACGTGAAAGCCCTGGTGGAGGCCATCAAGGACGGCACCGTCACCTGCATCGGCACCGACCACGCCCCCCACACCGCCGAGGAAAAGGCCAAGGGCGCCGCGGGCATGGTGGGGCTGGAAACCGCCTTTGCCGCCTGCTACACCAAGCTCTGCCGCATGGAGGGCCTGCCCCTGGAGCTGCTGAGCTTCCTCATGAGCGCCGGCCCCGCCGCCGTCATGGGCCTGGCCGACCGCAAGGGGCTGCTGTGCCCCGGCTACGACGCCGACCTGGTGCTGGTGGACATCGACCATATGTATACCGTGCACGCCGACAAGCTGCACAGCAAGAGCAAAAATACCCCCTTCGACGGCGAAAACCTGTACGGCCGCATCAAGATGACCGTCAAGGGCGGCAAGATCACCTATCGGAGCGAAGAGTAAGGAGGCAAATTCCCATGACCAATATGGATAAACTGTATGCCAGCGTGGCCGCCAACGGTCCCGTCTGCGTGGGCCTGGACACCGAACTGAGCTACCTGCCCGAATCCGCCGTGGATTCCACCAAGACGGCGGGGGAGAACGTGGTGGCCTACAACCGCGCCCTGATCGACGCCACCAAGTCCGCCGCGGGCTGCTACAAGGTGCAGATCGCCTACTATGAATCCCTGGGCCTGGACGGTATGCGCGCCTACGCCGAAACCCTGCGCATGGTGCGGGAGACCGGCCTGCCGGTCATCGCCGACATCAAGCGCGGCGACATTGCCAAGACCGCCGAAATGTATGCCAAGGCCCATTTCACTGGCGACTTCGAAGCCGACCTGATCACCCTGGCCCCCTACATGGGCCTGGATTCCATCAGCCCCTATCTGCCTTACTGCAAGGACCAGGGCAAGGGCGTGTTTGTGCTCTGCCGCACCTCCAACCCCGGCGCCAAGGACTTTGAATACCAGAAACTGGCCGACGGCCGCCACGTCTACGACCTGGTGGGGGACAGCATCTCCGCCCTGGGCCAGGACTACATGGGCGAAACCGGCTACACCAGCCTGGGCCTGGTCATCGGCGGCACCCACACCGAGGAAGCTTCCGCCATCCGGGCCGCCTATAAAAACACCTTCTTCCTGATCCCCGGCTACGGTGCCCAGGGCGGCAAGGCCGCCGACATCGCCCGCTACCTGAACAAGGGCAACGGCGGTGTGGTCAACTCCAGCCGCGGCATCCTGCTGGCCTGGAAGAAGCAGCCCGGCGTGGATTACGCCGAGGCCGCCTACAACGAATGCGTCCGCATGAGGGAGGATATCCAGAGTGAGTGCGATAAACTGTAAGGTCAGTGTGCTGGCACAGGAAACGGTGGCGCCGGACATCCGCCGCCTGACCGTGTCCTGGGAGGATCAGCGCCCGGAATTCATGCCCCACGCAGGCCAGTTCTATATGCTGCGCTGCTGGGCGGCCGATGAGGCCCCCGTGCTCTCCCGCCCCATCAGCGTCCACGATGCCAGTACGGAGCATGATACCATCACCTTTTTGTATCAGGTCAAGGGCCAGGGCACCGAGAAGCTGGCCGCCCTGAAGTCAGGGGACACCCTGTCCCTCACCGGCCCCTGCGGCAACGGCTTTGATGTGGCCGCAGCCGCCAAATCCGGCACCGGCCGGGTGGCCGTGGTGGGCGGCGGCATCGGCACCGCGCCGCTGCTGCTGCTCTGCAAGGAGCTGGCCGCCGCCGGCGCCAAGCCGGAACTGTATGTGGGCTTCCGGGACGAACCCTACGCCCTGGAAGAATTCCTGCCCTACTGCGCCGCCGTCAGCGTAGCCACCGATTCCGGTGCCGTGGGCTACCATGGCCTGGTCACCGGCATCCTGCACCCCGAAAACTTCGACCTGGTCCTGGCCTGCGGCCCCAACGTGATGATGAAAGGTGTGTACAAGCTCTGTGCCGAGCACAACACCCCCTGCATCGTCAGCCTGGAACGCAAGATGGCCTGCGGCCTGGGTGCCTGCCTGGGCTGCACCTGCATGACCAAGGTGGGACCGCGCACCGTCTGCAAGGACGGCCCGGTCTTTGCTGCTGAGGAGGTGTTTGACCTTGACTAATGTGGATCTGCATGTGGACCTGCTGGGTAAGCGTCTGGCCAGCCCGGTCATTGCGGCCTCCGGCACCTTCGGCTTCGGCCCCGAGTACGCCGACATCCAGGACCTGCGGGTTCTGGGCGGCATCTCCGGCAAGGGCCTGACCCTCAACGGCCAGCCCGGTAACCCCGGCGAGCGCCTGTACGAGACCCCCTCCGGCCTGATGAACTCCATCGGCCTGCAGAACCCCGGCGTGGCCCACTTCATCGAGCATGAACTGCCCGCCATGAAGACCCTGGGCACCACCGTCTGGGCCAACCTGGGCGGCCACACCATCGAGGAGAACGTGGAAGGCGTCCGGATGCTGTGCGAGGCGGGCATCGACTTTCTGGAACTGAACATCAGCTGTCCCAACGTCAAGCAGGGCGGTCTGGCCTTCGGCATCCGTGCCGCCGACGCTTCCGAGGTGGTGGCGGCGGTGCGCAAGGTCTGCACCGTGCCCCTGGTGGTCAAGCTCAGCCCCCAGGCCGAGAACCTGACCGAGATGTGCAAAGCGGTGGAAGCCGCCGGCGCCGACGGCATCAGCCTGTGCAACACCTTCCAGGCCTGCGCCATTGACCTGGAACGCCGCAAGCCGGTGTTCGCCAACACTTTCGCGGGGCTTTCCGGCCCGGCGGTGCGCCCCATTGCCCTGCGCATGGTCTGGCAGGCGGTGGGCGCCGTGAACATCCCGGTCATCGGGCTGGGCGGCATCACCACCGGCAAGGACGCCCTGGAATTCATCATGGCCGGTGCTGCCGCCGTGCAGGTGGGCACCGCCAACTTCCTGGATCCCTGCGCCTGCACCCGCATCGTGGCCGAAATGGCCGACTGGATGCAGGCCCACGGGGTGCACAGCCTGGACGAGATCCGCGGCTGTGCCCGGGCAAACTGAATTTTTATGCAATAGCGTTGCAATATTATGCAAACGGTGCTATCATAATACGCAAGAATGGAAAAGAGCGGCAACCCGGGCCCGCAACGGCCGGTGCCGCCTCAAAACAGGTATACGGAAACACAAGTATGGAGGGTTCAACGATGGCAAGAGATGCAAAAGAAATTCTGAAGGAATGCGGCGCTTTTCTGGAAGGTCACTTCCTTCTGTCCAGCGGCCGCCACTCCGGGGCTTACTGCCAGATGGCCTATCTGCAGCAGTACCCGGACAAGTGCGCCGAGGTCATGGCTCCGGTGGCCGAAAAGCTGAAGGAGATGGATGTGGACCTGTTCGTGGGTCCCGCCATGGGCGGCATCGTCTATGCCTATGAGCTGGGCCGTCAGTGCGGCAAGCCCGCCATCTTCACCGAGCGCGTGGACAACGTCATGACCCTCAAGCGCTTCCAGATCAAGCCCGGCACCCGCTGCATCATCGCCGAAGACGTGGTCACCACCGGCGTGTCCAGCCTGGAAACCAAGCGGGTCATTGAGGAAGCCGGCGGCATCTGCCTGGGCATTGTCTGCGTGGTGGACCGCACCACCGCCGCTGCGCCCTCTCCCATTCCCATCCTGGCCAGCGCCCTGAAGCTGGAACTGCCCAACTACGCGCCTGACGAATGCCCCATCTGCAAGGAAGGCAAACTGCCCCTGGTTCACCTGGGCAGCCGCAAGATGAAGGAACAGGCAAAGCAGAAGCTGTAATTTTTTGAAGCGAGGCAAACTATGCAGGCATATCTGATTTTGGCAAACGGGACGGTGCTCACCGGCAAAAGCATCGGCGCCGAAGGCACCACCGTGGGCGAGGTCGTGTTCGCCACCGGCATGGTCGGCTTTCAGGAAACCCTGACCGACCCCAGCTACTACGGCCAGATCATCACCCAGACCTACCCGCTGATCGGCAACTACGGCATGAACAGCGAAGATATGGAAAGTTCCCGCATCTGGGCGCGGGGGTACATCGTGCGCGAAGCCTGCACGGCCCCCAGCAACTTCCGCTGCGAGATGACCCTGGACACTTTCCTGAAAAAGAACAACATCATCGGCATTGAGGGCATCGACACCCGCAGCCTGACCCGTACTCTGCGGGAGAGCGGCGTCATGAACGGCGCCATCACCACCGAGTTCGACCCCAAGGCCGAGCCGGAAAAGCTGGCCGAACTCATGCCCGCCATTCAGGGCTATGCGGTCACCCAGGCGGTGAAAACCACCACCTGTGCCCAGCCCAAGACCTTTGAACCCACCGCCGACCCCAAGGACGGCGGTCCGGTGCTCCATGTGGCCCTGCTGGACCTGGGCTGCAAGAACAACATCGTGCGCTGCCTGCAGAAGCGGGGCTGCCGCGTCACCGTTCTGCCCGGCACCACCACCCCCGAGGAGCTGGCCGCCCTCAAGCCGGACGGTCTGATGCTGTCCAACGGCCCCGGCGATCCGGCGGAAAACACCGAGATCATCTCGAACATCCGCAAGATGCTGGACACCGGCATCCCGGCCTTCGGCATCTGCCTGGGCCATCAGCTCACCGCCCTGGCCGCTGGCGCCAAGACCAGCAAGATGAAGTACGGCCACCGTGGTGCCAACCAGCCGGTCACCGACTTTGCCACCGGCCGCACCTTCATCACCAGCCAGAACCACGGCTATGCCGTGCTGGGCGGCACCCTGCCCGAAGGTGTGGGCCGGGTGAGCCATGTGAATGCCAACGACAAGACCTGCGAGGGCGTGGAATACCTGCAGTGGAACTGCTTCACCGTGCAGTTCCACCCCGAGGCCAGCGGCGGTCCCCGGGACACCGAGTTCCTGTTTGACCGGTTCATCCAGAACATCCGCCGCATCAATCGTGTTAAAGGAGGGCTGTAAGAATGCCGAAAGACCCGAAAATCAAGAAGGTAATGGTCATCGGCTCCGGCCCCATCATCATCGGCCAGGCCGCCGAGTTCGACTATTCCGGTACCCAGGCCTGCCGCGCGCTGAAGAGCGAGGGCATTGAGACGGTGCTGGTCAACTCCAACCCGGCCACCATTATGACCGATCCCGACATCGCCGACCATGTGTATATCGAGCCCCTCACCGCCGAGGTGGTGGAGCGCATCATCGAGAAGGAAAAGCCCGACGCCATCCTGCCCAACCTGGGCGGCCAGATGGGCCTGAACCTGTCCATGGAACTGGCCCGCAGCGGCTTCCTGGACCGTTCCGGCGTGCGGCTGCTGGCCTGCCGTCCGGACACCATCGACCGCGCCGAGGACCGCCAGCTGTTCAAGGACACCATGGAAAAGCTGCACCAGCCCATCGTGCCTTCCAAGGTGGTGGAAGAGCTGGAGGACGCCGTGGCCTATGCCGCCACCATCGGCTACCCGGTCATCGTCCGTCCCGCCTTCACCATGGGCGGCACCGGCGGCGGCATCTGCGAGGACGAGGAGAAGCTGCGGGAAATCGCCACCAACGGCCTGCGCCTGTCGCCCATCACCCAGATCCTGGTGGAAAAGTGCATCGCCGGCTGGAAGGAAATCGAATACGAGGTCATGCGTGACTCCAAGGGCAACGTGATCACCGTCTGCAACATGGAGAACCTGGACCCCGTGGGCGTGCACACCGGCGATTCCATCGTCGTGGCCCCCAGCCAGACCCTGTCCGACAAGGAATACCAGATGCTGCGCACCGCCGCCCTGGACATCATCACCGAGCTGGGCATCGAAGGCGGCTGCAACTGCCAGTTTGCCCTCAAGCCGGACAGCTTTGAATACGCGGTCATCGAGGTCAACCCCCGTGTGTCCCGTTCTTCCGCCCTGGCCTCCAAGGCCACCGGCTATCCCATCGCCAAGGTGGCTACCAAGATCGCCCTGGGCTACACCCTGGACGAGATCACCAACGACGTCACCGGCGAGACCTGTGCCTGCTTCGAGCCCGCCCTGGACTACGTGGTGGTCAAGTATCCCAAGTGGCCCTTTGACAAGTTCGTCTATGCGGACAAGTCCCTGGGCACCCAGATGATGGCCACCGGCGAAGTCATGGCCATCGGCAACAACTTCGAGCACGCCATGATGAAGGCGGTCTCCTCCATCGAGCTGGGCCTGGACACCCTGACCCTGCCTGATTTCGAGAAGCTCTCCACCGAGGAGATCATCGAGCATCTGCATGTGCAGGACTCCGAGCGCGCCTTCTGTGTCTATGAAGCCCTCAAGCGGGGTGTGGACCACAAGGTCATCTACGACATCACCAAGATCGACTGGTGGTTCCTGGACAAGATGCAGCACCTGGCCAACCTGGAAATGGGCCTGAAGCAGGGCGAGCTCACCCGCGAAAAGTATCTGGAAGCCAAAAAGTACGGCTTCCTGGACAAGACCATCCTGCGCCTGTCCGGCGCTTCCGAACTGCCGGTGAAGGACCTGCATGCCGGCTTCAAGATGGTGGATACCTGCGCCGCGGAATTTGCCGCCCGCACCCCCTACTTCTACTCCACTTACGACGAGGACAACGAGGCCGCCGGCTTCATCGCCGACCACAGCGACAAGACCCGCAAGAAGGTGCTGGTCTTCGGTTCCGGCCCCATCCGCATCGGTCAGGGCATCGAATTCGACTACTGCTCGGTCCACGCGGTGTGGACGCTGAAAAAGCATGGCTGCGAGGCCATTCTGGTCAACAACAACCCCGAGACCGTCTCCACCGACTTCGACACCGGCGACCGTCTGTACTTCGACCCCCTGAACCCCGAGAGCGTGGACAACGTCATCGCCACCGAGAAGCCCGACGCCTGCCTGGTGCAGTTCGGCGGCCAGACCGCCATCAAGCTGGCCAAGCATATGGATGACATCGGCCTGCCCATCCTGGGCACCCCCGCCGACGCCATCGACGAGGCCGAGGACCGGGAACGCTTTGACGAGCTGCTGGAGCGCTGCGGCATCCCCCGTCCCGAGGGCCGCACCGTCTTCACCCTGGACGAAGCCCTCAAGGCCGCCGAGGAGGTGGGCTATCCCGTTCTGATGCGTCCGTCCTACGTGCTGGGCGGCCAGAACATGATCGTGGCCTACAACTCCGCCGACGTGGTGGAGTACATGGGCGTCATCACCGCCCACGTGGATATGTCCCACCCCGTGCTGATGGACAAGTACATCTACGGCACCGAGTGCGAAGTGGATGCCATCTGCGACGGCGAGGATTACCTGGTGCCCGGCATCATGGAGCAGATCGAGCGTACCGGCGTGCATTCCGGCGACTCCATCTGCGTCTACCCGCCCTACGATTTCCCCCAGAGCGTCATCGATACCCTGGTGGACTACACCGGCCGTTTCGCCCGGGAACTGAAGGTGGTGGGCCTGGTCAACGTGCAGTATGCGGTGCAGGACGGCAAGGTCTATGTCATCGAGGTCAACCCCCGTTCCTCCCGTACCGTGCCCTATATCAGCAAGGTCACCGGCGTGCCCATGGTGGATTTGGCCGTGCGCTGCACCCTGGGCGAAAAGCTCAAGGATATGGGCTACGGCACCGGCCTGTGGCGCGGCGGCCAGAGCCCCTACTACGCGGTCAAGGTGCCGGTGTACAGCTTCCTGAAGCTGCACGGCGTGGATACCATGCTGGGCCCCGAGATGAAGTCCACCGGCGAGGTGCTGGGCATTGCCCCCACCTTCCACGAAGCCATGATGAAGGGCCTGGTGGCTGCCGGCTACCAGTTCAAGACCCCCGGCCCCGGCTCCTGCGTCATCATCTCGGTGAAGGACGCGGACAAGAAGGAAGCTTCCGAACTGGCCTGGAAACTGCATGACTACGGCTACAAGATCTACGGCACCCCCGGCACCGCCCGGTACCTGAACAGCCAGATGATCCCCTGCAGCGTAGTGCGCCAGGTCAGCGGCGAACGTCCCAATGCCATCGACCTGCTGGAAAGCGGTCTGGTGGATTATATCATCTCCACCAGCCCCCACGGCCGTGACCCCCACCGGGATTCGGTCAAGTTCCGCCGCAAGGCCACCGAGCTTTCCATCCCCTGCATCACTGCCCTGGACACCGCCCGTGTGCTGGTGGACGCGCTGCGCGGCGACCACGACATCAGCAAGATGGAACTGGTGGATATTGCCACTTTGCACCGGGATCCTTTGGCAAAATAAAACACAATTTTCCCAATCCGACAAAGTTTGCGGCGCCATGGTCGGTGCTTTTTATCACAATTGACAATTTTTGTTTGAGGGCCCTCGTTTTTTGCAAAATCTCTTGATTCTGCGCCATATTTTTCATATAATTGGTAGCGACAATTTAAACGGATGCCCGCTGCGGGGCAGGGAAAGCCCGCAGGTGGTCCGATGAAACAGGAGATAAAAGCAAATGACAAGATCGCAGTTGATTACCAAAGTTGCCAACGATTCCGGTCTGAGCGCTGCCCAGGTCGAAAAGGTCATGGATGGTATTTTCGGTACCATCGGTGACGTGCTCCGCGATGGAGAAAAGGTCACCATCGCCGGTTTTGGTCGCTTTGAGATGCGTGAGCGCCAGACCAAGAACTTCACCAACCCCAAGACCAAGGTCACCAGCCAGCTCAAGCCCACCGCCATTCCGGGCTTCAAGGCCAGCGGCCGTCTGAAGGAAAAGGTTGCGAAGTAAACAAACCTCAAAAGGCCCCGTCCTCTCAGGACGGGACCTTTTTGGTACAATAGGCGCAAAGGCCGCCCGGCAGGGGACAGCGTCCCGCCTGGGCGGCCTTTTCATCTGGGAGGTCAGGCCGGAAGCGAGGCTCAGGCCTCGGCCTTCATGGCCCGCCAGCCGATGACCACCGTCCACACATAGGCGCAGGTTTTGGGAATCATCAGCATGCCGATCATGGGCACGGCATCCGCCCACAGCACCACCGGAATGTAGAAGGCAAAGCTCAGCACAATGGTCAGCCACATCCAGCGGAACGCCTTGTCCCCGTGGTCCCTGGCACTGCGGTAGAACAGCAGGATGATGACGATGCCCAGGGCCGCAAAGGGCAGGTTGCGCCAGATCCCCTAGATCAGGGGCGCATCGGCACTCAGCCAGCGGTTCTGGGGCATCATGCACAGCCCGACGCGCAACGCCGCCAGCACCCACACCAGGGCAGTCAGGCCCCGGCGCCCGCTGACGGCATACCGCAGCTGCCACACATAGTACAGCAGCACATAGAACACCGTCATGGTGATGGAAGTGATCCATTTGCCGGCGCCCAGGGCCACGGTGTAGTTTTCCAGCCCGGTGGTGCACAAAGCCACCGCCCGGGGCACCAGATGAAAGGCATCGCCCGCCCCCAGCACCACCGCCATGGCGCCGAACAGCCGGAACTGGGCCTGGCCGCCGCACTCCCGCAGCATCAGGATGCCCAGGGTCAGCACCGTGACCAGATATACAATGTCAAAACCTGTTTCCATAATTGCCTGCATGATACGCAGCCTCCTTTGTTATGCCTGCGGGTTTAGGGCCCGCACAAACCGGCATCCGAACAAGAGCCCCGCCAGCAGCAGGGCTGCGCCCAGGCCGGTATAAAACACCGCGATGAATCCCTGGGGGGCCAGCCCCGACGCCCGCAGCCCGATGCCGCCGGTCATCATCACCGCCATGATGGCGAAGGAGGGAACATCGAAAAAATTCAGGAAAAACTTCCGCTCCTGCTCATACCCAAGGATGCGGGCGGTGTGCTTGTGTACCAGCCGGGTGAAGACAAACCGGCGGAACAGCTCAAACACCGCCACCGACAGCAGAAGGTTGAGCAGGGTTGCCCGGCCGGGATAGCAGGACAATCCGATGCGCAGAATGTTGAAACCTGCCGCCGCCCACACCAGGCAGGCCAGCAGCAGAAGGGTAGATTTCTTGACCATGGGAAGACTCCTTTTTATAATGGTGAACATTGTTCATTTTGGGGCCAAAAAGAACCCGCGCAGGCGGGGTCTTGGATTCAGTACAGGGTCCGGCGTGTCAGTTCCAGGGCGGCGGAAGGGTCATAATCCTCCCGCAGCATGGCGCAGAACATCATGGAAAACAGCACTTCGGCATACTGTTCGGCGCTCAGGGCACCGTCCAGGGCACCGGGACGTACCTTGGGGTCGGCCCGCAGCATCCGGCACAGCTCCCGGGGAATGTGCCGCCAGGTCTGCTGCATCAGCCGTTTGCCCTCGGTCTTGCTCATCCCGGCAAAACTGGCAGAATGCAGGTTGAAGAAACCGGGGTAGTGCTCGGCGCCGTAGGCCATCCGCTCATACAGCCAGGCAATGCAGGCCAGGGTATCCGCAAAGGGCGGGTCCTGGGCGGGGGGCTGAAAAATCTCCGCCCACACACTTTCCACCGTGGCGGCCACCAGTTCGGCCTTGTTAGAAAAATAATTGTAGATGGATCCGATGGACACCCCGCAGGCGTTGGCCACCGTGCGGATGCCGATGGCGTCCCAGCCGCGCGCCCGGATCAGGCCGCGGCTGGCCTGCAGGATCTCCTGCCGGGAAGTAACCACTGTATTCAATCGCATCACCTCAATCTGAACAATGTTCACTATAACGCTGCCGCGTCTGTTTGTCAAGCCCGGGCAGGGGAGAGGGGCATCCTCGCTTTCTGCCTATTGCAAAAACCCGGCGCGGGTGTATAATAGGGGACGTACGCCGGCATGCATTGCCGGCAGGCAGAGTAGGAGCCCGCGCGTTAAGTGCCTGACCAACGGGGAGTTGTGGCAGGACGAAGCTTTGTGCGCGGTGCGGGTTCCGCATCCCACTGCTGCACACGGACAGAGCGCTGCCGCAGAAGGGAACTTACGCGAACCTTTTGCGTGGGTGCTCTTTTGTTTTGCCCAAAAGGGGGCGCGCGGCCCGGGTGCGGCCCAGCCTGTGTAAGGAGGGCAAAAAACCATGACCCAGCACACACTTTCCACCCGCAGCAGCCTGTATGACCGGCTGTTTGTCCAGGCCGTGCAGGAACTGCACAATCCCCGCACCCTGGCCACAGCCGCCGTGTTGTCGGCCCTGCACCTGATCCTGAACCAGTTTACCATCCCGGTATCCGGCCTGCTGGAAGTCGGCTTTGACTTTCTGGCCACCGCCGCCATGGGTTACCTGTGCGGCCCCTGGGTGGCGGGACTTTCCGGCATTGTCACCGACCTGTTCGGCTACGTCCTGCGCCCCAACGGCCCCTATTTTCCCGGCTGGACCCTCAGCGCCATCCTGGCGGGGATCCTGTACGGGATGTGGTACTACCGCCGCCCGGTCAAGCTGTGGCGGGTCATGGCCTGCAAGGCCATGGCGGTGTTGCTGTTCAACTTCCTGCTCACCCCGCTGTGGCTGCACTTCCTGTACGGGCAGGCCTTTGTGGTGCTCAGCAGCCTGCGTTTTGTGAAAAATATCATCAAATTCCCCATCGATGTGGCCCTGCTTCTGCTGGTGCTCAAGACCTGCGAAGCCTACCGTGCCCGACAGCGATGATGCCTGTGACTTCTCTTTCCGGCCGGCGCCTCCTGGGCGCCGGCCGGTTGCCATTTTCGGGCAGAAGACTCCGACTGTCCTTGCAGGAGATACGGATGCCCATGTCTCAATAACGAAAAAGTCGTACTTTTGATAAAAAATGTTGTGCGTTTTTTCCAGAGCGACGCGAAAAAAATGACGTTAAAGATTACACATTCACAGTTTTTTTACAATTGTCCCGAAAGTTATTGAAAATCCGCGGCAAGGTGTCTACAATGAACAAGTAAGGGCGGCATGCCGATTCGGCGCGCCGCATGTTTCATTTTGTTTTGCTTGCAACAAACAATGAAAGAAGGAGTACCATTTTATGAAAAAATTGCTCGGCATTCTGATGGCCGGTGCCATGATGCTGTCTCTGGCAGCCTGCGGCTCCACCGGCAGTGAAGCCGCCTCCACCGGCAGCAGCGCCAACACCGCCGAAGCCGCCACGGCCGCTTCCTCTGCCTCCACCGATCTGAAGGTCGGCGTCATCCTCGTCGGCGACGAGACCGAAGGCTACAGCGCCGCCCACATCAACGGCATCAAGGAAGCCGCCGCCGAAGTCGGTCTGCCTGAAGACCAGATCATCTGGAAATACAAGGTCCCCGAAAGCGCCGAATGCTCCGACGCCGCCGAAGACCTGGTGGGCCAGGGCTGCGACCTGGTCATTGCCAACTCCTACGGTCACCAGACCTACCTGGTGGAAACCGCCGAGAAGTATCCCGACACCACCTTCGTTTCCATGACCGGCGACTTTGCCGCCATCAGCGGTCTGGATAACTTCAAGAACGCCTTCACCTCCGTGTACCAGTCCCGCTACGTCTCCGGCGTGGTGGCCGGCATGAAGCTGAAGGAACTGGTGGACAGCGGTACGCTGACCCCGGAAACCCAGCCCAACTCCTTCGATGCTGACGGCAACGTCAAGATCGGCTACGTGGGCGCCTTCCCCTATGCGGAAGTCATCTCCGGCTACACCGCCTTCTACCTGGGCGTCAAGAGCGTGTTCCCCACCGTCACCATGGAAGTCATGTACACCAACTCCTGGTTCGACATCGATAAGGAAGGCGCTGCCGCCGAAGCCCTGATCGCCAACGGTGCGGTCATCATCGGCCAGCACGCCGACTCCACCGGTGCTCCCGCCGCCACCCAGCGTCTGAAGGATGCCGGCACCATCTGCTATTCTGTGGGTTACAACATCGATATGCTGGACACCGCTCCCACGGCTGCCCTGACCTCCGCCACCAACGTGTGGAAGGTCTACTACGCCGAACTGTTCACCGCGGCCATGAACGGGGAAGAAATTCCCACCGACTGGGCCAAGGGCTATGAGGACGGCGCCGTTGCCATCACCGATCTGGGTCCCGAATGCGCCGAAGGCACCGCCGACAAGGTGGCTGAAGTGGAAGCCGCTCTGAAGGACGGAACCCTGCATGTGTTTGACACCTCCACCTTCACCGTGGATGGCCAGACCGTGACCAGCGCTCCTGTGGACCTGAGCTACTATGACTACTCCACCGGCGAGGCTGTGGCCGTGTACCAGGGCGAGACCAAGGAAGCCGTCCATGACGGCTACTTTGATGAAAGCACCCTGCGCAGCGCCCCCTACTTCATGCTGCACATCGACGGCATCGTGGAGGACAGCGACCCGGTTGCGTAAACCAGTTTGAACATGAATTTTCGGGAGGGAAGCTCACGCTTGTGCGGGCTTCCCTTCCCGTTGTGAAAGGAGAAGGCAGCGCATGCCGAATACGCAGTATGCCATCCGGCTGGAACACATCACCAAGACGTTCGGCGAAGTGGTGGCCAACCATGACGTGACCCTGGAAGTCCGCCGCGGCGAGATCCTCTCCCTTCTGGGAGAGAACGGGTCGGGCAAAACCACCCTGATGAACATGATCGCCGGCATCTACTATCCCGATGAGGGCGAAATCTATGTGGGGGACAAAGCGGTGGACATCCGCTCCCCCCGGGACGCCCTGCGCCTGGGCATCGGCATGATTCACCAGCACTTCAAGCTGGTGGACGTGTTCACCGCCCTGGAGAACATTGCCCTGTGCATGGAACCCGGGGAAAAATTCGACCTGAAGAAGGTGCGCAGCCGGGCCCGTGCCATCTGCGAAAAGTACGGCTTTGCCCTGGACCTGGACCAGAAGGTCTATGAGATGAGCGTCAGCCAGAAGCAGACCCTGGAGATCGTCAAGGTGCTGTTCCGCGGTGCCGACATCCTGATTCTGGACGAGCCCACCGCCGTGCTCACCCCCCAGGAAACCGAAAAGCTGTTTGCGGTCATGCGCAACATGAAAGCCGACGGCAAGGCGGTGGTCATCATCACCCACAAGCTCCACGAAGTGCTGACCATCAGCGACCGGGTGGCCATTCTGCGCCGGGGCGAGTATGTGGGCGACGTGGCCACCAAGGACGCCAACGAAGCCATGCTCACCGAAATGATGGTGGGCAAGAAGGTGGAGCTGGACATCGGGCGGCCCCTGCCGGTGAACCCGGTGCGGCGGCTGTCGGTGCACCACCTCAGCGTCACCGGCCCCGAAGGCGGCCGGGTGCTGGACGATGTAAGCTTCGACGCTTACGGCGGCGAGATTCTGGGCATTGCGGGCATTTCCGGCAACGGCCAGAAGGAGCTGCTGGAGGCCATTGCAGGCCTGCAGCGCACCGACGGCGGTGCCCAGATCCAGTTCTTTGCCCCTGGGGCGGAGGACAAGCCCACCTCCCTCATCGGCAAGAGCCCCAAGGATATCCGGGATGCGGGCATCCATCTGTCCTTTGTGCCGGAGGACCGCCTGGGCATGGGCCTGGTGGGCTCCATGGGCATGACCGACAACATGATGCTCAAGAGCTACGGCAGCGGCCATTCTCCCATCGTGGACCGCAAGACGCCCCGGGAACTGGCCGAGGAAATCCGGGAGGAACTGGGGGTTGTGACCCCCGGCCTGAACACCCCGGTGTCCCAGCTGTCCGGCGGCAACGTCCAGAAGGTGCTGGTGGGCCGTGAGCTGGCGGCTTCGCCCATTGTGCTCATGACCGCCTACGCCGTGCGCGGGCTGGACATCAACACTTCCTACACCATCTACCATCTGCTGAACGAGCAGAAGAAAAAGGGTGTGGCCGTCATCTATGTGGGCGAAGACCTGGACGTGCTGCTGGAACTGTGCGACCGCATTCTGGTACTGTGCGGCGGCAAGGCCAACGGCATCCTGGACGCCCGTACCACCACCAAGGAAGAAGTCGGCCTGCGTATGACCGACCTGCAGCATAAAAAGGAGGTGCGCGCCTGATGGCAGCCCAAACTTCTCACCCGGCCGAACCGCTGGTGCGCATTGCCCGGCGGGAAGCGGCCCCCCTGCGCCGCAAGATCGCGGTGCGTGCCGCCGCCATCCTGCTGGCGCTGGTGGTGGACGCCCTGTTCATCTTCTTCGTCACCGGCCTGAACCCCATCAACGTCTATGTGGTTATGTGGGGTGGTACCTTCTCCACCAGCGTCCGGTTCTCCTGGGCCATGCGTGACCTGTCCACCCTGCTGTGCATCGGCATTGCCCTGGCCCCCGCCTTCAAGATGCGCTTCTGGAACATCGGCGCCGAAGGCCAGGTGCTGGTGGGCGGTCTGGCCACCGCCCTGATCATGGTCTATTTCGGCAACAGCCTGCCCGCCCCGGCCTTGTTTGTGGCCATGGCCCTGGGCAGCATTGCCGCCGGCGCGCTGTGGGGCTTTGTGCCCGCCTGGTTCAAGGCCCGCTGGAACACCAACGAAACCCTGTTCACCCTGATGATGAACTATGTGGCCACCAGCATTGTGGCCTGCATGACCAACATCATGCGCGGCCAGGCTTCCAGCCTGGGCACTCTGAACAAGGCCACCAAGGCCGGCTGGTTCCCCATCCTGTTCGGTCAGCGGTATACCATCAACATCATTGTGGTGCTGGTGCTGACCTTTGCCATGTACGCCTACCTGAAATACTCCAAGCACGGCTATGAGATCGCCGTGGTGGGCGAAAGCGAAAACACCGCCCGCTATGCCGGCATCAACGTGCGCCGGGTCATGGTGCGCACCATGATCATCAGCGGTGCCATCTGCGGTATCACCGGCTTCCTCATCGTGGCCGGCAAAGACCAGACCATCTCCACCACCTCGGCGGGGGGCAACGGCTTCACCGCCATCATCGTGGCCTGGCTGGCCAAGTTCAACACCTTCTACATGGCGCTGATCTCCTTCCTGCTGGTCTTCCTGGAACGGGGCGCCTCTGAGATTGCGTCCGCCTACAGCCTGAATGAATACGCCGCCGACATCATCACCGGCATCATCCTCTTCTTCATTCTGGGCAGCGAATTTTTCATCAACTACCGCCTGATCTGGCGCGGCCATCACAAGGAGGTGAAGGGCGAATGAGCAGTCTGATTGCATGGATAATGCGAGCCATCCCCTTCGGCACCATCATTATGTACGGTGCCATGGGCGAAACCATCACCGAAAAGTCCGGCAACCTGAACCTGGGCGTGCCCGGCATCATGTACCTGGGCGGCTTTGCCGGGTTTGCCAGCGCCTATTACTACGAAAACTCGGTGGAAAATCCCATCCCCCTTCTCAGCATCGTGATTGCCCTGGTCTGCGCCCTGGTGGCGTCCGCCCTGGGCGGTCTGATCTACGCCTTTCTGACCATCACCCTGCGGGCCAACCAGAACGTCACCGGTCTGGCGCTGACCACCTTCGGCATGGGCGTGGCCAACTTCTTCGGCGTCTTCATCCTGGACGGCGCCACCTACAGCGCCGCCCCCGTGGCCAACAAGGCCTTTGCCGCCAAGATCCCGGTGCTCTCCCAGATGGGGGTGCTGGGCCAGACGGTCTTCTCCTACGGGTTCCTGGCCTATGCGGCCATTGTGCTGGCCATTGTGCTGCACTGGTTCTTCAACCGCACCCGTGCCGGCCTGAACCTGCGCGCCGTGGGTGAAAACCCCGCCACCGCCGATGCCGCCGGCATCAACGTCACCAAGTACAAGTACCTGGCCACCTGCGTCGGCGCCGCCATCTGCGGCGTGGGCGGGCTGTACTACGTGCTGGATTACAACCAGGGCATCTGGGCCACCACCGGCCAGATCGAAGCCCTGGGCTGGCTGGCCCTGGCCCTGGTCATCTTCACCACCTGGAAGCCCCTCAACGCCATCTGGGGCGCCTATCTCTTCGGCATCCTGTACTGGCTGTACCAGTTCCTGCCCAGCATGCTGGGCATCACAGTGTCCAGCGCCATGACCGACCTGGTGCAGATGGTGCCCTACGTGGTCACCATCCTGGTGCTGATCGCCGTTTCCATGCGCCGCAAGAAGGAGGACCAGCCCCCGGCTCACCTGGGCCTGGCCTACTTCCGCGAAGAACGCTGATGATTGCAAATTTTTTGCATAGAAATGCCCGCCGCATTGCCCGGCGGGCATTTCTTTTGCCAAAAAGTGCGTGGCTGTCACCAAAATTTAACAGATGCCCGCTTGCTATTTCTCTGAAAAAGTATACAATTAAATTGCCGTATTGCACAAAAAATGGGCAGTAAACAGTACAAAATCCCCATCAAGCCGGTTTCTTTCACATTCGTTGCATCCTTTCAACACATTTTTCCGGTACACTGAAACCGACCGCGAGCCAGAAATTTCCAAATTCATTGCATTTGCAGAGAGGCAGGAACCCCCCCATGTTCAACCCGTTCAAAAAAGACCAGGCTGTGGAGGTACAGGACCCCGAACCCACCCGGCAGCCGGACGCCGCCCCCGGTCCGGGCGCGGCGGAAACTGAGAATGTCGCCTATGACGAGGAGAAAACCGTCATCCTCAAACGCCCGTTGCGCATTCGCCTGCTGGGCGGGCTGGGCCGCCACAAAAAGCTGGTCATCGCCGCCGTGGTGGTTTTGGCTGTGGCGGGCTTCATCGCCTGGCGGATGCGGGCGGTGCCGGCTTCCGCGGATGCCGAATACCAGTACATCCGCACCACCACCCTGCAGAAAGGCAGCCTGAACGATTCGGTCACGGTCAGCGGCACGGTGGTCTCCGGTGACGAAGCAGACGTCACCGTCTCGGACAGTGTCAAGACCTACAAGGTGGCCACGGTGGAAGCCGAGGTGGGCGACACGGTGCAGGAAGGGGACATCATTGCCACCCTGGACACCACCGACCTGCAAAAACAGATCGAGGACGCCCAGCAGAGCTACAACGATACCCTGCAGTCGGCCCAGACCAGCTATGACCGGGCTCTGGACGACTACAACACTGCCCTGGTCCAGCACGACAACAACCTCATCGACCTGCAGGCCAAGATCGACCAGGCCGACGAGGCATATGCCGATGCCCAGCAGACCCTGGACGATGCCACCGCCAGCCGGGACGCCGCCAAGAACACCTACGACGCGGCGGTGAATGACTACAACGCTCTGGTGGCGGATTTTGAGAGCGTCAAGGCCCAGATCGACAGCTACACCACTGCCTACCAGAACGCCTCAGACGCCTTGAATACGGCTCTGTCCGCCCTGAACGACGCCAACAACGCCCTGTCCCAGGCCCAGGCCGACCAGGCGGTGGCCCAGGCTGCCTACAACGCTGACCCCAGCGATCAGAACAAGGCCAACCTGGACCTGGCCAACACCCAGGTGACCGAAAAGACCCAGGCCCAGGCTGATGCCCAGGCCGCCTACACCAACGCCCAGATGGCTGCCAACACGGCCCAGCAGGACCTGACCAATGCCCAGGGCAGCTGTTCCATCACCGCCCGGGGATTGTACGGTTACACCGCCATTGAAGAAGCCGTGAGCACGGCGGAAAAGGCCAAGAGCACCGCGGAGGAGGCCTATAACCAGGCAGTGACCCAGGCCGAGACCGCCCAGACCCAGCTGGACACGGCGGAGCAGCAGGTCAAGAGCGCCCACGATTCCTACGACAATGAGAAAAACTATTCCACCATCAAGACGAAAGCCCAGGCGGTGGAGGATGCCAAGACCAAGCTGGACCAGGCCAAGCGGGTACCGGATAACCTGGAAACCCTGCAGGACACCCTGGCGGACTGCACCCTGACCGCCACCATGTCCGGCACCATCACCGCCCTGGACGCCACGGTGGGGTCCGTCTGCGCGGGCACCGTGGCCACCATCCAGGACACCGATGCCCTGGTGGTGGAGGTCACCATCCCGGCGGATGACGTGCCCGGCCTGGAGACCGGCATGTCCTGCCTGATCACCTCGGATGCCACCGGCGACACCGAGATCGCCGGCACCCTGAGCCAGATTGACCCCGTGGCCAACGACCAGGGATCCTTCGGCGCCAAGGTGCGGGTCACCGGGGAGGCTGCCGACCTGCTCATCGGCATCCAGGCCCAGGTGGAGATCATCAAGAGCCAGGTCAGCGATGTGTATGTGGTGCCTATCGACGCGGTGGGCACCGCCGAGGACGGCAGCAGCTACGTGCTGCGCAAGACCGGCGGCGAGGGTGTGGACATGACCTTTGAGCAGGTCACCGTCACCACCGGCGATTCCAACGACTATTACACCACCATTTCCGGGGATGATCTGCAGGAAGGGGACGTGATCCGTTCCAGCGCCGACCTGACCCAGGGCATCGTGACCACCACCGACCCCATGGAACAGATGATGCAGGCCATGAACGGCAGCACCCCTGCCGGCGGCCAGGCCCCTGCCGGGGATGCTCCCGCCGACATGGGCGGCCGTGACGGCGGTCAGGCGCCCGCAGGGGGCGGTGCTCCCGGCGGTGCCGGCGCAGCAGGGGGGATGTGAGCATGGCTGACAGCAAACAGTTCGCCGAAGCCGTTGCCCGCCGCCTGCAAACCCCAGCCGCGCCCCGTCGTCCCCTCATCGAGATGCGGGGCATCCGGAAAAGCTACTACATTGGCCAGCCCAATGAGCTGGAAATCCTGCACGGCATCGACCTGAAAGTCTGGCCGGGGGAGTTCGTGGCCATTGTGGGCGAATCCGGTTCGGGCAAATCCACCCTGATGAACATCATCGGGGTGCTGGACAAACCCACCCGGGGCAGCTATATTCTGGACGGCGTGAACATCCACGAAGCCCGGGACAACGAATTGGCGGCCATCCGCAACCAGAAAATCGGGTTTGTGTTCCAGACCTACAACCTCATCGGGCGGCAGAGCGCCCTGAAAAATGTGGAACTGCCCATGCTGTACGCCGGGGTCCCCGGCGGCGAGCGCGCCCGCCGTGCCAAGGAATGGCTGATGCGGGTGGGCATGGGCGACCGCATGCGCCACCAGCCCAACGAACTTTCCGGCGGGCAGAAACAGCGGGTGGCCATTGCCCGGGCCATGGTCAACGACCCGGCCCTGATTCTGGCAGACGAACCCACCGGCGCCCTGGACAGCGAGACCAGCCGGGTGGTCATGGACCTGTTTCACGAAATGCACCGCCGCTACCACAAGACCATCGTTCTCATCACCCACAACCCGGCTCTGGCCCGGGAATGCGAGCGGGTGCTGACCCTGAAGGACGGCCGCATTGTGGACGAGCAGAAGGGAGGGGCGGACCATGGGCCTTTCTAATCTGCTGGAAAACATCAGCATGGCCGTCACCAGCCTGAAAAGCAACAAGATGCGCAGCCTGCTGACCATGCTGGGCATCATCATCGGCATTGCGGCGGTCATCGCCATCGAGACGGTGGGCGGCAGCCTGACCGGCACCGTCACCGACAGCATGTCCGGTATGGGGGTGGGCAACATCACGGTGAGCCTGACCCAGAAGAGCAGCGACGACACCAGCGGCACTTCGGCGGGGGTGACCCTGCGCCGGTTCATGGACAGCACCCCCAGCGGGGACGATCTGATCTCCGACCAGATGATCGCCGAGTTTGAATCCACCTTTGCGGACAAGATCGACCGGGTGGAGCTGACCCGGGAGGCGGGCACCGCCACCATCCACAAATACGGCGACCCGGACACCACCATCAGCGCTACCCTGTCCGGTGCTTCCCCCGAAACCCTGCAGGCCATGGAATCCGATACCCCCATCCTGGCCGGGCGGTGGCTCACCGACGCCGACGAGGGCAAGTACCTCTGTGTGGTATCGGAAAAATTCGTGGAGCAGGCCATCGGCACCACCAACGCCGGGGCACTGGGCACCCGGGTGGTGCTCACAGTGAACGGCAGTCCCTGTGCCTTCTACGTGGCCGGGGTGTACGAGTATGTGGAAAACGAGTACGCCAGCATGTTCGGGGAACAGGATGACGATTCCATCACCACCACCATCTACCTGCCGCTGGAAACTGCCCGCGCCCTCACCGGCGCCGACGAGGGCTACCAGAGCCTGACGGTGGTCACCGCCACCGGGGTGGACGTGACCTTCTTCGTGGATGTGGTGGGGGACTACTTTGCCAGCTACTACACCCGCAACGATACCTGGACGGCCAGCGCCTCCAGCATTTCCAGCCTGGTGGAATCCATGACCGAAATGCTGGACACCATCTCCCTGGGCATCTCGGCCATTGCAGCCATCTCGCTGCTGGTGGGCGGCATCGGGGTCATGAACATCATGACCGTTTCGGTCACCGAGCGCACCCGGGAGATCGGCACCCGCAAGGCCCTGGGGGCACCCAGCTCCGCCATCCGGCTGCAGTTCATCACCGAATCTATCGTCCTGTGCGTCATCGGCGGCGTCATCGGGGTGGCGCTGGGCATCTCCCTGGGGGCGTGGCTCAGCAGCCTGATCGGCTTTGCGGCCAAACCCAGCCTGCCTGCCATCTGCATCGCGGTGGGCTTCAGCATGGCCATCGGTGTCTTTTTCGGGTACTATCCCGCCAACAAGGCTGCCAAACTGGACCCCATCGAAGCGCTGCGCTACGAATAAAAAATCCTGGCTTACCCGCCGCACATCCTGCGGCGGGTGCCTTTTGTTTTGTCCCGGTTTGTGGTATACTGGGGAATGGTATAGAGGAAAAGAGGAGGATTCATGCAACAAAAAGAACGGTTGTTCACCAATCATCAGCTGGTGCGGCTTCTGTGGCCGCTGATCATTGAGCAGGCCCTGGCCATCCTGGTGGGTATGTCGGACACGGTCATGGTTTCCAGCGTGGGCGAAGCCGCCATCTCCGGCGTTTCGCTGGTGGATATGATCAACAACCTGATCATCAACATCTTTGCGGCGCTGGCCACCGGCGGCGCCGTGGTCACCAGCCAGTTCCTGGGCGCCCGCAAGCCGGAGGAAGCCTCCCGCAGTGCCGGGCAGCTGGTCACCCTCAGCGCTCTGCTGGGCGTGGCGGTGGCGGCTTTCTGTCTGCTGCTCCGTGCTCCCATGCTGCGGCTGTTCTTCGGCAGCATTGACGACAGCGTCATGCGCGAAGCCCTGATCTATTTCACCATCACCGGGCTGTCCTACCCGTTCCTGGCCCTGTACAACGCCGGCGCAGCCATTTTCCGCTCCACCGGCAACAGCGCCATCTCCATGAAGGTCAGCGTCTTCATGAACCTGATCAACATCGGCGGCAACGCCCTGTGCGTCTATGTGCTCAAGATGGGCACGGCCGGCGTGGCGGTCCCCACCCTGGTTTCCCGCACGTTGGGTGCCGCCATCATTCTGTATCTGGCCGCCGCCCACCACGACAACCCCGCCCGGGTCACCTGGGACGGCGTGCGCCACCTGCAGCCCGCCATGGCCCGCAACATCCTGTACATCGGCATCCCCTCCGCCATGGAAAACAGCCTGTTCCAGCTGGGCCGGGTGCTGGTGGTCAGCATGATCAGCGTGTTCGGCACGGTGCACATCTCCGCCAACGCGGTGGCCAACAACTTGGACAGCATCGGCTGCATTGTGGGCCAGGCCATGGGCCTCGCCATGATCACGGTGGTGGGCCGCTGTGTGGGCGCCCGGGACCTGCAGCAGGCCAGCTACTTTACCAAAAAACTCATGCTGTGGGACTACATCGCCCAGGGTGCCACCAACGCCCTGGTGCTCCTCTTCCTGCCGCAGCTGCTCAGCCTGTACGCCCTTTCTGCCGAAACCCGCCAGCTGGCCTGGCTGCTGGTCATGATCCATGCGGGCAGCGGCATTCTGCTGTGGCCGGCCTCCTTTGTGCTGCCCAATGCGCTGCGCGCTGCCAACGATGTGAAATTCACCATGTGCACCTCCATCTTCTCCATGATGGCCTGGCGCCTGGGGTTCTCCTACATTCTGTGCGTGCAGATGGGCATGGGCGCCGTGGGTGTCTGGATTGCCATGGTGGTGGACTGGGTGTTCCGTGTGATCTGCTTTGTGGCCCGGTTTGCCACCGGTGCCTGGAAAAAGCGGTGCACCCCGGCCGAAACGGCCTGATGGCCGCCCTATATTCACTTTGAAAGGACACAACTATGAAGAGATTCATCAGCTGGAATGTCAATGGCCTGCGGGCCTGCCTGAAGAAAGGCTTTGCCGAAGCCTTTGCCGATTTTGACGCCGACGCCGTCTGCCTGCAGGAGACCAAAATGCAGCCCGGCCAGGCGGATTTCGACCCCGAAGGCTATACCGAATACATCAACAGCGCCGAGAAGAAGGGCTATTCCGGAACCCTGATCTACACCCGGCTGCAGCCTCTCAACGCCTGGAACGGCATCGGGGTGGAGGCCCACAGCCACGAAGGCCGGGCCATCACCCTGGAATTTGAGAACTTCTACCTGGTCAACCTGTACGTGCCCAACGCCCAGAACGAGCTGGCCCGCATCGACTACCGCATGGAGTGGGAGGATGACCTGCGCGCCTATCTGCTGGACCTGGACGCCAAAAAGCCAGTGATTGTCTGCGGGGACCTGAACGTGGCCCACCAGGAGATCGACCTGAAGAACCCCGGCCCCAACCGGGGGGCGGCGGGCTTCTCCGACCAGGAGCGGGGCAAGATGACCGAGCTGCTGGCTGCCGGCTTTACCGACAGCTTCCGCTACCTGCACCCGGACGTCACCGGCGCCTACAGCTGGTGGAGCATGCGCTTCCGCGCCCGGGAACGGAACGCGGGATGGCGTATCGACTATTTCCTGGTTTCCAACCGCATTGCGGACAAGATCAAAGTGGCGGATATCCTGCCCGACGTGATGGGCAGCGACCACTGCCCGGTCCGCCTGGAAATCGATCTGTAAAAAAAGTACACATTTTTTCCGGCCCGCTGCAAAATGCCGCGGGCCTTTTTCGTAGTATAGAATAGAAACGTTTCAAGCAGGGAGGTGAGGGGCACGGCATCATGAACAATCAGGATTTTTCCCAGCTGATGCGGCAGTATCAGAAGCTGATCTACACCGTCTGCCTGCAGTTTGTCCGCGACCCTCACACTGCCGAAGACCTCACCCAGGACACCTTCCTTTCCGCCTACACCAGCATAGACCGGTGTGACCCGGCCTACTACAAACAGTGGCTGGTGCGTGTGGCGGCCAACAAGTGCAAGGATCATCTGAAAAGCGCCTGGACGCGCAGGGTGGAGGCTCAGGACCACGAAAGCCTGCCCGAACCAAGGGGCACACCCCCGGCGGGCAGCGCCCTGGCAGCCGTCGACCCGGATCCCCAGGACCTGTTCCTGCAAAAGAGCGACGCCCGGGAACTGGACGACATGGTCCGCAACCTGCGGGAACCCTACGGCAGGGTCGCCACGATGTATTTTCTGGAACAGCGGCCGGTGGCGGACATCGCCCGGCTGCTGGGGCGGCCCCCCGCCACGGTGCAGAACCAGCTGTTCCGCGCCAAAGCCATCCTGCGCAAGCAGATCAATGAAAGGAGGCAGGAGTAACATGACCGAGAGCATGGCCCCTTACTTTGACAACAACAACCTGTTTGATACCGCCGGCTGCCTGACCCCCAGCGGGCTGGAAGCTTTGCGGGACGACCGTCTGGACGAGTTGGGCCGGCTGGAAGCCGCCGAGCACCTGACCTTCTGTGACCGGTGCCTGGCCCGGTACACCGCCCTGCTGGAGTTCATCCAGCTTTCCGCCCCCATGCGGGACCTGATCCCCCAGGTGCAGGCCCTGATGCGGCTGCGCACCTTCCGGATCATGACCAACCGGTATGTCTCGGTGGCGGCGGCCATCGCCCTGGCGCTGGCCCTGTGGCGGTTCGGTCTGTTCGGCGCCGCCCCCGCTGCCGCCCCCCAGGAAAAAACCGAACCCCGGCAGAACACCAGCATCAGTCAGATGCTGGGCAAGGCCCTCAACGGTGCCAGCGAAGGGCTGCAGGGGGTTCTGGACAGCATCCAGGACACCGCCCTCAGCGGCTGGGCACAGCTTTCCGACAATAACCGGCAAAATCACGGCCAAGCGGCCGCCACTGGAGAGTGAAGAACATGAAAAAGAATGCGTTTCTGACTTTTATCTTTGCCTGCATCCCGGGTGCCGGGCAGATGTACTACGGCTATATGCGCCGGGGGCTGTCCCTCATCACCCTGTTCTGCGTGGCTTCCGCCATCGGGGCCCTCATCCCGCCGGTGCTGTTGGCCGTGCCCATCATCTGGATGTATGCCTTCTTCGACACCTATGACCTGATCCGGTATCTGGTATCCGGCAGCCCCAAACCCGACGACTTCATCTGGGGCGACCGCATCGACCTGGGCCGGTTCAAGGCCTTCACCCCCCGGGGCAACCGCATCATCGGCTGGGTGCTGGTGGCCTGCGGCGTGTGGGTGCTGTTCGACAGCTGGATCGCCCCCATGCTCCGCAATCTGTTCATCAACCTGGGTATCGAGTACCTGTACTATAACCTCATCGGTCAGCTGCCCACCATCATCGTGGCCGGTCTGCTGATCTACTTCGGCATCAGGCTGCTGGGCCGCACGGCGCCCTCCCAGGACGACAGCGCCATCCCGCCCTATCCCGGGGATCACGATGACCCCAACGGACCGCAGTAAGTCTTTTCCCTGCCCCTTGGTGCAATCCGGCTCTTTTGCCGGACCGCTGGGGACAGTGTTGCCCTGAATACAATACGAGGTGTATCATAATGGATGAAAAATACAACGCGGAAACACAGAAAACCGCCGTTCCGCCCGTTCCGCCCGCCCAGAATCCGGCGCCGAACCCGCCCCGGAAGGTCCGCCGGGTGGGAACCTTCACCTTCGGGTTGCTGTTGGTGGCGGCCGGGGTGCTGCTGATTCTGCGGGCGGCCATGCCGTCCCTGGACCTGCGGTTTGTGGTCAGCCTGCTGCCGGTGGCTCTCATCGCCCTGGGCATCGAGGTGCTTGTCTACGCCGCCCGCCCCAATGTCAAACTCAAATATGATGTGCTGAGCATCTTTGTCTGCATCCTGATCCTGTTCGGGGTAGGGGGCTCTTCGGTGCTGCTGCAGCTGTGGAATGAGTACGGCCCCGCCGCCCATGCGGCCGAAATGCGCCTGGGGGACGAACTGCAGAGCGATGTCACGGTCACCCTGCGGTCGGTGCCTGCCCTGGGGGACAACATCTACGACGTGAGTGTGGTACTGGATTTCAACCACGGCGTCACCGACCCTGCCACCGAGACGGTGCAGCCCGGGGACCGGGCGCAGCTGTACGTGACCGTCTACCAGGGCCGGTACAACTCCGCCCTGGAATTTGCCGCCATGGCCCGCCAGGTGGTGGATGCCTGCCGGGCGGACGGCCTGCCCTTCAACAGCTACCGGTTCGACACCTACACCTATGACGTGCCCGACGACGCCGTGACCTACTCCCTGGACCTGGAGACCGAATGGCAGATCACCGCCGGCGCCCAGGAACTGGCCGAAAACGTCTACCAGTCCTACTGGTACGACGGCAACGCCTTCTCCGGCTACGAGGATATGGCCAACTACCAGCAGGAGATGATCCGCCAGGACCTGATTGAGGATTATCAGGATAAATTCGGGGAATCTCCCACCGAGGAGTGGCTGGATGAGCAGATGGACGCCCTGGGCATGGCCACCGCCGAATCCGCTGCCGCCTGAGCAGGACCCCCCGGCTTACCGCGGGGGAGAAAAACACCCCCGTAAGACTTGCTTTCGATTTTGCCCGTTCTTGACAGGAATTTCACCGTCCGATGGCGTTTTGCGCCGCCGGGCGGCTTGTTTTTTGGGTGACAAAATGTTACACTTATACAAGGTTTACAAATTTGTATAAGTTGGAGGCATGATTCCCTATGGGGCTTCTGAAAGGCTATACCAAGCAGGAGATCAGCTGGATGATGTACGACTGGGCCAACAGCGCCCACTCGGTCATTGTGGTCACCCTGCTGCCCATCTTCTTTGACACCGTTGCCAGCTATACGGCGGACAGCGTTTCCAGCATGTCCACCTGGGGCTACGCCACCAGCATCGCCATGGCCATTGTGGCCATCGCGGCGCCTTTCCTGGGCGTTTTCGGCGACATCCGCGGCATGCGCAAGCGGCTGTTCTCCATCTTTATGATTCTGGGCGTGGTGGCCGTGGCCCTCATGTCCTTCACCCCGCTGATGGACTTTACCTCCTCCACCGCGGCCGCCGGCCGTGTGGCGGGGCTGATCCTGACGCTGTACATCCTCAGCGTCATCGGCTTTGATGCGTCCGCCATCTACTACGACGCCTTCCTCACCGACATCACCACCCCCGAACGGATGGACCGGGTGTCCACCATGGGCTACGGCCTGGGGTACATCGGCGGTTCCACCATCCCGCTGGTCATCTTCCTGGTCATGAACCTGGCAGGGGTGCCCATGCTCACCTGCCTGGCCGTGATCTTTGCTATCACCGCCGTGTGGTGGCTGGTGTTCAGCCTGCCCCTGCTGAAAAACTGCCGGCAGACCTCCGGCAAACCCTATGAGAAGGGGGATGTGGGCCGCAACATCCGGGGTGTGGGTGCCACCGTCAAGGAGATCATCGCCAACAAGCCCATGCTGGTGTATATCCTGGCCTACTTCTTCTACATTGACGGCGTGCACACCGTCATCAGCATGGCCACCACCTACGGCACCAACCTGGGCCTGGATTCCACCGGCATGATGCTGGCCCTGCTGCTGGTGCAGGTGCTGGGCCTGCCTTTCTGCCTGCTGTACATCCGCCTCAGCGCCAGGTTCGGCGCCCGGTTCATGGTGGGCGTGGGTGTGTGCGTCTACATGTTCATCTGTGTTTTCGCCTTCTTCATGCGGGACCTGTGGCAGTTCTGGGTGCTGGCCGTTCTGTGCGCCACCAGCCAGGGCGGCATCCAGGCGCTGTCCCGCTCCATGTTCGGCAAGCTCATTCCGGACAAGGACCGCAGCGGCGAGTTCTTCGGCTTCTTTGATATCTTCGGCAAGTTCAGCTCCATCATGGGCCCGGCCCTGGTGGGCGTGGTCAGCGCCGCCGTGGCCAACGGCATGCTTCAGAAGCAGGGCCTGACTGCCGAAACCGCCACCGCCGAGCAGATCGATGCCATCAACGCGGCGTCCAGCCCCTTCGGCATCGTGTCCATCCTGCTGATCATCGGCATCGGCGCGGTGCTCTTCTTTGCGGTGCTGCCGCGCACTCTGAAAGGCAAGGACCTTTCCATTTAAGGAAATTTTGCCCGCATTGACAATCCATCCGGCGGGCAGTACAATAATGGGGTATGTGGGCCCAGCGCCCTCATACCCCGTTTATGTTATCCGAACAGGAGGGCATTTCCCTATGCCGGAAGGCTATACCCATGTCCGCACCGCCCGGCGGGCAGCCGAATCCATCCATTATAAACTGCATTGCCCGGCGGCCTTTGCGGCCGGGGCCAACGGCCCGGACAGCTTTTTCAGCTTTGAGGTGTGGAAAAGCAAGGCCAAGCGCCGGTATGATCTGCCCGCTCTGGGCGACCGCATGCACGAGGAAGCCACCGGGGCGTTTTTGTGCAGCCTGATCAGCCATGTCAAGACCGGGGCCCAGGTGGAATACGCCCTGGGCTTTCTGTGCCACTACGCCACCGACACGGTGATGCACCCCTATGTGGTGGCCATGTGCCAGCCCGGCCAGCCCTATGCGGGCAAGGGCGGGCACGGTTATATCGAAATCGCCCTGGACTCCACCCTCCATGCCGAGGACACCGGCGTTTCCCAGGTGCCGGCGGACGATGCCTCCCCGGTGCCCCAGGGCACCGACCTGGCCGAAATCGCCACCCTGCTGCACACCGTGTTGCTGGAGGTGTACGGCGCCGATGTGACCCAGGAATGCCTGGCCGACGCCTTCTATTACCTCAACCGGGTGCGGCGGCTGTTCACCAGCCGTCACGGCCTCCGCAAAGCGGTGTTCTATGTGGTGGAAACCTTCTGGAAAGGCCGTGGATTTCTCACGGGGCATGTATCCCCCCGGGCCCTGCGCCTGGACCTGCCCGACGAGTGGGTGGACCCCGCCACCGGGGAGGAGCGCAAGGGCGGAGCCTTTGCTCTGCTGCGGGAAGCCGAGCGCCGCAGCGCCGTGTATATGACCGCGGCCCTGGAATACTGGATGGGCCACCTGACCAGGGACGAGCTGAGCCGCCTGCTGGGCAGCATGGATTACAGCACCGGAACCCCCACCGACCGCAGCACCATGCCGGCGGTGGCGGAACCCAATACAGAAAAGGAGACAACAACATGATCCGCATTACCATGGAAAACGGCAAGACCATCGACATCGAGCTGGACCCCAGCGCCGCGCCCATCACCTGCGAAAACTTTGAAAAGCTGGTGCGCAAGGGCTTTTACGACGGCCTGACCTTCCACCGCATCATCCCCGGCTTCATGATTCAGGGCGGCTGCCCCCTGGGCAACGGCACCGGCGGCCCGGGCTGGCAGATCAAGGGTGAATTTTCCGCCAACTTTGTGCCCAACCCCATCAAGCACACCCGCGGCGTCATCAGCATGGCCCGCGCCCAGAACCCCAACAGCGCCGGCAGCCAGTTCTTCATCATGCACGCCGACGCCCCTCATCTGGACGGCCAGTACGCGGCCTTCGGCCATGTGGTCTCCGGCATGGATGTGGTGGATGAGATTGCCTCGGTTCCCACCGACTGGAACGACAAGCCCCTCAAGCCGGTGCGCATGAAGACGGTGCGCATCATCGACGAAGACTGATTTTCGCCCCGCAACAGCATAAAAAACGCCCGCTCCCCGCGGTACAGACCGCAAGGGGAGCGGGCGTTTGGCTTTTATGAGCAGGGAAATCCTCAGCGGAACAGGCCGCCGAACCCGCTGAACCAGCCGGTGATCTGGCTGATCTGGCTTTCCAGATCCTGCACCGACTGCATCAGGGCAGGCATCTGGTCAATGACCCGGTTCAGGGCGTCCACATCCAGCCGGGACAGGCGTTCCGCAATGTCCGGCAAAGCCTGCAGCAGCCGGTCCAGCTCGCCGGGCTCCATGGAATCCAGACTTTCCTGGATGGTGCCGGCCAGGGTGTCCACCTGTTCGCAGGCCTGCAGCAGGCTCCGGTAAGCGATGCTGCCATGGTAGAACAGCACCCCGAACCCGATGCACAGCACCGCCAGCAGGGCGATGAGAAGGCCGACAGCCATCCGCAGCAGCCGGCCGTTGCGGTCGGCTTTGGCTTCCAGCCGGTCCAGCTGCTGTTTCCAGTCGGGGGCGGACTGCCCGGCAGGGGCGCTGTCGGACAGGGGAACGGGCAGATGACGGGGGTCCTCCATGGATTGATCCTCCTTTTCGGATGCGGCCGGTCCGGTCATGGGGCGGACGGCGGCTGTTTGTCGGGGGCGGTCATCTCAAACCAGAAGGTGGAACCGTGGCCCACCTCGCTCTGTACACCGAAGGGGAAGCCGTGCTGCTGCAGGATGGCCTTGGTGATGGAAAGGCCCAGCCCGGTGCCGGGTTTGCCGGCGTTCTGGCGGGCGCGGTAATACCGGTCGAAGATGTAGGGCAGATCCTCCTGGGGAATACCGGGGCCGTGGTCCTCCACCTCGATGCGGCAGCCGCCGGCGGGCAGCGGAATGGCCCGCAGGGCAAAATACCCGTCCTGGCCGATGTGGTGGGTGGCGTTGCCCAGAAGATTGTGCAGCACCCGCTCCATCATGGCGGGATCGGCCCGCACCATGCATTCCTTGTCGGCTTCCAGCTGCAGGGTCCAGTGGTTCTGCTCACACACGGCGTCGTACAGGCCGGCCACCTCAAAGCAGAGGCCGCTCATATCAAAATCCACCAGATTGGGCTTTTCCACGCCGCTCTGCACCTTGCTCAGCTCCATCACGCTGTTTACCAGCGCCGAAAGCCGGTCGGTCTCATCCACAATGATGTTGCACTGTTCGGTGCGGCGTTCCTCGTCCATGCCGGAAAGGTCCCGCACCGTCTCGGCGTACCCCTTGATCAGGGTCAGGGGGGTGCGCAGGTCGTGGCTCACGTTGGCCAGCAGTTCCTTCTCCAGTTCGGCGGAACGGCGCACGGCCCGGGCCATATGGTTGAATTCCTGGGCCAGCAGACCCAGTTCGTCCCGGCGCTTGACCTCCACCTGCACGTCGTAGTTGCCGTCGGCCATGCGGCGGGCACCATCGGCCAGCTGGTGCACCGGGCGGGTGAACCACTTGCTGAACAGGATGGCCGCCAGCACGTTCAGCCCGAACAGCAGCAGGGCCACCGGGGGCAGCACGCTGCCCAGCACGTCGGCGGCGGTGGTGATCTGGGCCAAGCTGGTGGAGACCAGCACCGCGTACTGGCCGTCGGCGGTGAGCTTGCCCACCACCATCTGCAGGTTGCCGCCGGAGGATACCGTCTCGTACACGCTCTTCTTGGTAAAGACCAGACCCCGCAGCCGCACCACCTCGGGGGTGTCCTGCTTCAGGCTGATCTGCCCGCCGAAGGAGTATTCACTCTGGTGCAGCACGCAGGGATACAGGCTTTCCAGGCACTGGACGTTGCTCAGGGTGGAATCACTGATGTCCACACAGCAGTTTTCCAGGTCCAGGGACCCGCTGATGGCTTTTTCCAGAAAGGAAAGCCAGAAATCATCGTCCAGCAGCAGCTTGCCCATCACCCGGCTGGAAACCGGCCCGTCGTTGGCGTCGATGAGGGCCACCACCGCGTCGGCCTTGTTTTCCAGATTGGTGCGGATCTTGCGGTTGTACATGGGCTCCAGGGCGTAGGTGATCAGGGTCCACACCAGGCCCAGGGTCAGCAGGGTCACGGCAAACAAAAACAGCATCAGCTGCCCGCGCACGCCCAGGCCCCGGCGCGGCGCGGCATTGGTCTCGGGGCGGGCGGCAGGCTTCAGCTTTTTCCACATACGGAATCCCCGTCTTTCACAGCACATCCGGGTCGAACTTGTAGCCGATGCCCCACACCGTCACGATGTAGCTGCGGCAGTGGCCCAGATGTCCCCGCAGCATCTTGATGTGGGTGTCCACGGTGCGGTCCTCGCCGTAATAGTCGTAGTTCCACACCTTTTGCAGGATCTTCTCACGGGAAAGGGCAATGCCCCGGTTGTTGACCAGAAATACCAGCAGGTCGAATTCCTTGGGGGTCAGGGGGGCTTCCTGCCCGGCCACCTTCACGCTGTGGCTGGCGGTGTCGATGACCAGGTCCCCGAAGGTGAACACCCCGCCGGCCTCGGCGGGGGCGGGCATGGTGCGGGCCAGCACCGCCTTCACCCGGGCCACCAGTTCCCGGGGAGAAAAAGGCTTCACCACATAGTCGTCGGCGCCGCCTTCCAGTCCGGCCAGTTTGTCATATTCCTCGCTGCGGGCAGTGAGCATGATCACCGGGGTATTGATCTTGCGGGAGCGCATCTCCCGCAGGCAGGTCATGCCGTCCATAAAGGGCATCATGATGTCCAGAATCACCAGATCAATGCCGCCCTGGGACAAAATCGAAAGCGCCTGGGCGCCGTCACCGGCTTCGGCACAGGTATAACCGCTGTGCTGCAAGTGTTCCCGGATCAGGTCCCGAATACGCGGTTCATCATCAACGACCAGAATTTTAGCCATACTAACACCCTCCAAACCAAGGTCGTTTCTTTTCATATAATACCATAATAACCCGCATAGGTGGGGGATTTGTGAAAGTTTTCTTAAAATCTTTTTCACGAATTTACCGGAATTCTGTCTTGTAACACCGCCGGGAACGCGCTACAATAGGAAAGCCCCGGGGCAGGGCTTTCCGGCGCCGGGCAGAAAGGAGAAGGTTGTTTTGGTCGTTGTGATCCTGTTGCTGTTCCTGTTGCTGGCGGTGGTGTACATGGTGGCGCCGGGACGGCGCCGGCCGGAGACTTGCGCGCCTTTTGCAGGGCGCAACTATGCCCACCGGGGGCTGTTTGCCAGGGACCAGTCGGTGCCGGAAAACAGCCTGCCCGCCTTTGAAGCGGCGGTGCGGGGCGGGTACGGCATCGAGCTGGACGTGCAGTTCACATCCGACCGGCAGCTGGTGGTCTTCCACGACGATACCCTGGACCGGATGACCGGTGCCAGGGGCTTTGTGCGGGACCATGACTGGGCCACGGTGGGCGGTCTGTCTCTGGCAGGCACCGCCTGTACGCCGCCGCTGTTCTCCCGGGTGCTGGAAACGGTGGGGGGCAGGGTGCCGCTGATCGTGGAGATCAAGAGCCGCCGGGAATACGACGGCCCCTACCTGGACGCCCTGTGCAAAGCCACCCTGCAGGCGCTGGAAGGGTATGACGGCTTTTATTGTATCGAGAGCTTCGATCCCCGGGTGGTGTGGCGCATCCGCCGCATGGCACCCGGGGTGCTGCGGGGCCAGCTGGTGGACAGCTACCGCACCAACCGGCGGGAAGGCGCCCATCCGGTGCACGCCTTTCTCATCAGCCACTGTTTCGGCAATTTTCTGGGGCGGCCGGATTTCATTGCCTGGTGCCCCGAGGAAGAAAACTGGGCCGTGGCCCTCTGCCGGGCCATGGGAGCCATGATGGTGCAGTGGACCATCATGCCCGAACACGACTGGCAGCAACGGCAGGGGCGGTACGACGCCCTGATCTTCCAGTGGTACACGCCGGACCCCGAATACTGAATCATGGGACATAAACAGCAGCCCGCCCGCATACCTTGCAGTAAAAGTTCTGTAAGGCAAGCGAGGGGGCTGCTTATGTTTTTGTTTACTGTAACCAAACCAAGGCTGCGGCAGGCCGGGGCGCTGGCCCTGTGTGCGGTCTGCCTGGCGGGCACCATCACCGCCGCCGTGCATTTTGCAAACGACAGTGTCACCGCGTCCGCCGGGGTATCCGAACAGACGGTCATCGAGACCACCCAGGACATTGCCACCTACTTTACCGGCTACGGGTTTGAGGTGGACCTGGCCACCGCGGCGGTGGATAAGGTGAAGATCCCCAAACAATGGGACGACAGCTTTGCCGCCTTCAACCAGGTGGTGGAGGAAAGCGGCCTGACCCTGGAAAAGTACAAGGGCAAGACGGTGGAAAAATGGACCGCCCTGTGCCCGGTGCTGTCCGACGGGGAAAACGACACCTACTGTGTGCTGCTGGTTTACAAGACCCAGCCGGTGGGGGCCTACCTGCTGGCAAAGCCTTCGGGTGAGGTGACCGGTCTGGTATCGGCCGCCCAGCAGACCGCCGCCGACGCCGAGACCGCCGCCGCCCAGGAGGACACCGCCCAGACCAGCGCCGGGGTGGTGGACGAAAGCGCCTTTCCCACCGAATAAAAAACAGCCGGTGTCCCATGGTGGGATACCGGCTGTTTGCGATGTTGCAGGGATCAGAACAGGCCGCCCAGCAGGATCACCACGATCAGGATGGGCAGAACGAACTGGAAGTAAGGCTTGAGCCAGCGGGGCATCTTGATGCCGCTGCCGGTGTTGGTCTCCGCCAGGTACTTGTCAAAGCCCCAGCCCCAGCGGCTGACGCAGAACAGGAGGTAGATCAGGCTGCCGATGGGCAGCAGCAGGTTGCTGACCAGGAAGTCCTCGCCGTCCAGCACGGTGCTGGTGCCGCCCAGGGGGGTGATGAAGCTCCACAGGTTGTAGCCCAGCACACAGGGAATGCTGGCCACCAGCACCACCACGCCGCCGATGAGGACGGTCTTGCGGCGATCCAGACCGAACTGGTCCATCAGGCAGGCGATGATGTTCTCAAACACCGCAATGACGGTGGTGAAGCTGGCAAAGGTCATGAACAGGAAGAACAGGGACCCCCAGATGCGGCCGCCTGCCAGGCTGGCAAAGACGTTGGGCAGGGTCACGAAGATCAGCTGCGGGCCGCTGTCCGGGCTGACGCCGTAGGTGAAGCAGGCCGGGAAGATGATCAGGCCGGCGCAGATGGCCACGAAGGTGTCCAGGGCGCAGATGCGTACCGCCTCGCCGGGCAGGGTGAAGTCGCGGGTCATGTAGCTGCCGAAGATTTCCATGGCGCCGATGCCCAGGCTCAGGGTAAAGAAGGACTGGTTCATGGCGGCCACGGCCACGTTCAGGATGCCGGCCTCCCCGGCGCGCTTCCAGTCGGGCAGCAGGTAGAAGGTCAGGCCTTCCCCGGCGCCGGACAGGGTCAGGCTGTGCACCACCAGAATCAGAATCAGCACCAGCAGAGCGCCCATCATCCATTTGCCGATGCGCTCCACGCCGTTGCGCAGACCGAAGCTGCACACCACAAAGCCCAGCACCACGGTCACGGCCATGAACAGGCCCATCTCGCCGGGGTTGGCCAGCATGGCGTTGAAGGTGGCTGCGGAAGTTTCGGCCGTGGCGTTCTCAAAGGTGCCGGTCAGGAACTTGAAGAAGTAGCTGATCATCCAGCCGTTGACGGTGGTGTAGTACATCATCAGCACCAGGCAGCCCAACAGGCAGGCCCAGCCGTGCAGATGCCACACGCTGCCCTTGGGTTCCAGGGCCTTGTAGGCCTTGCCGGCGCTGCCGCGCCCGGCGCGGCCCACGGCCAGTTCCATGGTCAGCACGGGCACGCCCATGCAGATGAGGAACAGCAGATAGAACAGAACAAACACGCCGCCGCCGTTCTGGCCGGTGACGGTGGGGAAGCGCCAGACATTGCCGATGCCGATGGCGCAGCCTGCGCTGATCAGGATAAACCCGAGGCGCGAGGCAAAGGACTCACGATTTTCCAAAAAAACTCCTCCTTCGATTTCAAACACCGCTTTTCTATTATAGCGGCTGGGCAGGGCACAGGCAAGAAGAATTTTTGACGTTTGGCCGAAACCTGTGCAGAAAAAAGCCGCCGCCTGCGGCAGCAGGCAGCGGCTTTGTGTGATGATGAAAAAATCAGCGGCGCTCGGCGATCTCTTCCTTGACGCTGTTCAGGAACTCGTCGGCGGACATGGTGGTGGTGTCGCCCTTGCGGTCACGGACGCTGACGGTGCCGGCTTCGGCTTCCTTGGCGCCCAGAACCAGCATGTAGGGCACGCGGTCCACCTGCTGGGCCTGACGGATCTTGTAGCCGATCTTCTCGTTGCTCTCATCCAGAACCACGCGCACACCGGCGTCTTCCAGCTTTTCGGCCACGCCGCGGGCGTAGTCCAGGGTCTTTTCGCTCACGGGCAGCACCTTGACCTGGACGGGAGCCAGCCAGGTGGGGAACTTGCCGGCGTAATGCTCGGTCAGGATGCCGATGAAACGCTCGATGGAGCCGAAGCAGACGCGGTGGATCATGATGGGACGTTCCTTCTCGCCGGCCTCGTTGACGTACTCCAGATGGAAGTTCAGCGGCATCTGGAAGTCCAGCTGGATGGTGCCGCACTGCCAGGTACGGCCCAGGCTGTCTTCCAGGTGGAAGTCAATCTTCGGGCCGTAGAAGGCGCCGTCGCCCTCATTGATGATGTAGGGCATGTTCAGCTTTTCCAGGGCGTTCTTCAGGCCGTTGGTGGCGTCTTCCCAGTCCTCGTCGGAACCCATGGAGTCCTCGGGACGGGTGCTCAGCTCCACGAAGTACTTGAAGCCGAACTTGTCGTACACCGAGTTGATCAGGTGCACCACGTTGGCGATCTCGTCGGAGATCTGGTCGCGGCGCATGAAGATGTGGGCATCGTCCTGGGTGAAGCAGCGCACACGGAACAGGCCGTGCAGGGCGCCGCGCAGCTCGTGGCGGTGCACCAGGCCCAGTTCGCCCACACGCAGGGGCAGTTCGCGGTAGCTGTGGGGCTGGCTGCGGTAGACCAACACGCCGCCGGGGCAGTTCATGGGCTTGATGCAGTAGTCCTCGCCGTCAATGACGGTGGAGTACATATTGTCCTTGTAATGGTCCCAGTGGCCGCTGGTCTCCCACAGATGGCGGTTCATGATCAGGGGGGTGGAAACCTCCACATAGCCCGCCTTGCGGTGAATCTCACGCCAATAGTCGATCAGGGTGTTCTTCAGCACCATACCGTTGGGCAGGAAGAAGGGGAAGCCCGGGCCCTCGTCGCAGAACATGAACAGGTTCATTTCCTTGCCGATCTTGCGGTGGTCGCGGCGGGCGGCCTCCTCCAGCAGCTTCAGGTGGGCTTCCAGCTCCTCCTGGTTGCGGAAAGCGATGCCGTTGATGCGGGTCAGCATCTTGTTGTTCTTGTCTCCGCGCCAGTACGCGCCGGACTGCTGGGTGATCTTGAAGGCTTTCAGGGCCTTGGTGTAGGTCAGGTGAGGACCGACGCACATGTCGATGTACTCGCCCTGCTGGTAGAAGCTGATGGTGGCGTCGTCGGGCAGATCGCCGATGTGCTCCACCTTGTACTTTTCGCCGCGCTCCTGCATCAGCTTGACAGCCTCTTCCCGGGGCAGAGTGAAGGCCTTGATCGGCAGGTTTTCCTTGCAGATCTTCTTCATCTCTTTTTCGATCTTTTCCAGGTCCTCATCGGTGAGCTTGGTGTCGCCCAGGTCCACGTCATAGTAGAAGCCGTTTTCGGTGGCGGGGCCAAAGGCAAAATCCGCTTCGGGCCACAGGCGCTTGATGGCCTGGGCCATGATGTGGGCGGCGGTGTGACGGATGACGTGCAGTTCTTCTTCCTGCGGGCATTCCTTGACGGTGCCGTCATTGTAGATGACTTTCATACTTGCAACCTCCCTAAGTTGCGGCGGCCCGCGGCCGCCAGATAAAATAAAAAACGCTTCACCCCATTCAAACACGGGGTGAAGCGGTATGCTCCACGGTTCCACCCGAATTGCAGGCAAAAGCCCGCCTCTCGTATCAGCTGTAACGGGCTGGCCCGGCGGGGTTCGCCCCCGCGCTCTGCGGTGGTAAGAAAAGCGCCCTGCGCCAAGCCGCTTGCAGCACACCGTTTGCACGGCGGCGGCTCTCTCTGGAACGTGGGTCAGCCCTTCCGTTTGTCCGCATCATCGCATTCATCAGGATGAAGTTACTGCTATTGTAGCGCGGCGGTTTTCAAAAGTCAAGCCCGGCGGCACCACTTTGTCAATCCGTAACAATTTCTTGACAACCGTTTCAAATGAATATAAACTATAATCAGTATACAACGGCGTATGCAGTATGACCGCACGATTCGGGCGGTACCGCAGCGCCGAAGGGCCGCCGCTGCGGCGGGCGCTGTGTTTTATTTGGTATAGCATGCACGCAAGTTTGCATTTGAATAAACGTGCTTACGTTGTTTTTATAAGACTTTTTTCCCACGGGAGCCATCCGCCCCGCCGCCTGGCGGCAGGTGTGTTTTGGTGTACCATCCGGCCCGCGGTCGGCGTTGACCGCGTCTGATCAAACAACTGCATCGAATAAAGTAAGGCCCCGCCTTTGGCTGCGACCCTCAGGTTTACACGCATATTCTGAATAAATTTGAGGAGTTGAAACGAATGCCCACCATCCTTACGGTGTTGGTGGTCGTTGTCGTCGCCGCCGTGTGCGGGGTCGTCTGTTTTTATGCAGGCATGACCTACCGCAAGCGCACCGCCGAGGCCAAATTCGGCTCAGCGGAAGAAGAGGCCAAGCGGATTGTCAACGACGCCATCAAAGCAGCCGAACAGAAACGGAAAGAGACCATCATCGAAGCCAAGGACGAAGCCTTCAAGCTGAAGAGCGAGGCGGACAAGGAGATCAAGGATCGCCGCGCCGAGGTCAGCCGCCAGGAACGGCGCATGGACCAGAAGGAAGAAGCCCTGGACAAGCGCACCGCTGCGGTGGAGCGCAAGGAAGAAGATCTGAAGAAGCGCGCCGAACTGGTGGAAGCCCGCCTGGATGAGCTGGAACAGCTCAAGCTGCGCCAGACCGAAAAGCTGGAAACCATCGCCGCCATGACCCAGGAAGACGCCCGGGCCGTGCTGCTCAAGCAGATCGACGACGAACTCACCCACGAAAAAGCCATGCGTGTGGCCGCCTTCCAGGCCAACATGAAGGACGAATGCGACAATCTGGCCCGGGATATGATCGGCCAGGCCATTGCCCGCTGCGCCGCCGATGCCACCAGCGAAGCCACCGTCTCTGTGGTGCCGCTGCCCAGTGACGAGATGAAGGGCCGCATCATCGGCCGTGAGGGCCGCAACATCCGCGCCCTGGAAACCGCCACCGGCTGCGATCTGATCATCGACGATACCCCCGAAGCCATCACCCTGTCCAGCTTCGACCAGACCCGGCGCGAGATCGCCCGCCTGGCCCTGGAACGCCTGATCGCCGACGGCCGTATCCATCCCGCCCGCATCGAGGAGACGGTGGACAAGTGCCGCCGGGAACTGGAACTGCAGATGAAGCGGGAAGGCGAAAAGGCGGTCATGGATCTGGGCATCCACAGCCTGCATCCCGACCTGGTCAAGCTCATCGGCCGTCTGAAATACCGCACCAGCTACGGCCAGAACGTGCTCAGCCACAGCCTGGAAGTGGCCTGGCTGGCCGGCCTGATGGCGGGCGAACTGGGCCTGAACGTTCAGCAGGCACGCCGTGCCGGTCTGTTGCATGACATCGGCAAGGCCCTGGACCACGAGATCGAGGGCAGCCACGTCCAGATCGGCGTAGACATCTGCAAGAAATACCGGGAGAATCCCGCTGTCATCCATGCCATCGAGGCCCACCACGGCGACGTGGAGCCCAAGACGCCGCTGGCCTTCGTCATCATGGCGGCCGACGCCATCAGCGCGGCCCGTCCCGGCGCCCGGCGTGAGAACATGGAAAGCTATATCAAGCGCCTGGAGACCCTGGAAAGCCTGTGCAACAGCTTTGAGGGCGTGGAAAGCTCCTACGCCGTCCAGGCCGGCCGTGAGGTCCGCATTCTGGTCCAGCCGGACAAGATCAGCGACGACCAGGTCATTCTGCTGGCCCGCAGCATTGCCAGGAAGATCGAGGACGAGCTGGATTACCCCGGTCAGATCAAGGTCAGCGTGATCCGCGAAAGCCGCGCCACCGAGTACGCCAAGTAAAACCGAACAATCCAAAAGCCAGCCCCGGCCGTTACAGGCCGGGGCTGGCTTTTTTGTACGGAGCAAAGAAAAACCGGAACCGCCGCAAAGGGCGATTCCGGTGTGGGAACGTTTTTTGTCAGGATTCCTCGCTGGTTTCCTTTTCCAGCTTGTCGTCCCGCATTTGCTTGATGGTGGCTTCCAGATTGAAGCTCTTTTCCATGGGAATGTAGATGATCAGCAGGCTGGGCACCATGGGCAGCCACAGGTTGGTGAAGGGCAGAATGTACAGCGAAACGGGAAAGAAGAGCAGGAACACACCCCAGTACACCACCTGTACCGCCACCGCGCCGATGCTGCGGGGCAGATACCCCAGGAACAGCAGCACGGCGTTTTTCAGAATTCCGGCAAAAGACATGTCCAGCAGGGCGATCTGGGGGATGATGTAAGTAATCAGCCCCAACACCAGCACCATGCCGGCAATCAGGATGGCCCAGCTGAACACCGTGCTCTGCAGGCTGTTCATGTGGAACAGGGTGAAGATCTGCATGCCGATGACCAGCCCGAAGATGGCGCCGGGCAGCAGACAGGCCTTGGCGTTGCGCTTCCAGGCGCGGCGGTAGGTGGTCCACCAGTAACCGGGTTCATCCCGCAGGCTGCGCAGCACGGTGTCCGCCATGCCGCACAGCTCCGGCGCGGCGATCATGCCGCCGATGAGCCCTGCCGCCAGCACAAAGATCACGGCGTGGCTGGTGATGGCCAGGATCATACCGAATATAAAGGGAATCATACCCAGGAACGCCAGAAAACCGGCCCGGAAGAAAGCCCAGAAATCGCGGCCCAGCATCTCGATCAGGCGGGCCAGACCCTTTTTGCGCGGCTCATCCGGGCGTACACCGGGCCCCGGACGGTTGTAACCGCCGAAAAACGCGGAAAAAATGGACATACTGTACCTGTCTCCTTTGCGGATGAATTTTGCTCTATTGTAGCAGAATCGCCGGATTTCTACAACCGTTTCTTGCAAAACAGAGGTTGCGGGGTTGTAAAATTCACCGGGGCGGCTTTACAAAACGGGCAAAAAAAAGTACAATAAGAACTATGACATTCCGGTTACAAAGCAACCGGGTCGTGGGCGTACCGAAGCGCCACGAAGAGAAAACAGGAAAAGAGGATCAAGCCTATGAAACGTACCCTCCTTTGTGTGCTGGCCGTTCTGGCAGCCTGCACCATGCTGGTGGCCTGCAAGCGGTCGGGGGATGAAATCGCCGTCTCCTCGGAAACGCCCTCCGCCTCTTCCCAGGAACCCCAGGCGACCCCGGAACCCACCCTGCCCCCCTATGAGGCAAACGTGCTGACCGGCGAAGCCCGGGATGCGGACTATCCCGTGGGCCAGCGTGTCACCGGCGTCATGGTCAACAACATCACGGTGGCCCGCCCCCAGCGCGGCCTTTCCCGTGCCCAGATGCTGTTTGAAATCAAGGTCGAGGGCGGCATCACCCGTTTTATGGCCCTGTTCAATGACTATAATGATATTGAGGAGATCGGACCCGTCCGCTCCGGCCGCGACCAGTTCTTCCAGCTGATTCTGCCCTGGCAGGCGCTGTACGTGCACGAGGGCGAAAGCGTCTTCATGCGCCAGTACGCCAAGGAGTACGAGTACGGCCTGCTCAACAACAACGACGCCGCCAACGGTTACCGTGATTACAACCGTGTGAACTGGCAAGGCCTGAGCTACGGCAACGGTCTGGCACTGGAGCACACCATGTACACCAGCGGCGAAAACATCAAGAAGTATATCGACGACAACGGCGTGGATATGAACCGCGACTACAACTCCACCTTCTTCAACTTCGTGGACTACCGCACCAACGAGGTGCGTGACCTGTCCAACAGCCTGGACAGCGCCTACAGCGACAAGTACGGCCCGGTGGTGCAGCCCGGCGAGTATGTGGCCATCACCCATTCCCAGAGCTACAAGACCCGGTTCCTGTATGACTCGGCGTCCAACACCTACAAGATGCAGCAGTATTACTCCAACGACGGTTCCTGGCGGGATACCATCGACGAGGAGTATGACCAGCAGCTGGCCTTCACCAACCTGGTCATCGTCTACACCGATATGGCCGCCTATCCCGGCGACAGCCATGACATCCAGAACGTGGATTACGGCAACGGCGGCATCGGCTACTACTGCTACGGCGGCAAGATCGAAAAGATTTACTGGCAGAAAGGCACGCCTCTGGAAGCCCTGCGTCTGTACTACCTGACCGAGGACGGCCAGTGCAGCGATACCCCGCTGGATGTGAACATCGGCAAGAGCTACGTCACCGTGGTGGATATTGACGAAGCCGGCAACCTGAACACCGGCACCCTGGCCGATTACGATCTGGCCGCCAGTGACGCCGCCACCAGCGAAGCTGTGGTCAACGACAGCGACGTGGAAGCCGCCGAAGGTGAAGAACTGGGTCAGAGCCTGGACGAGATCACCGGCTGATCCTGAACAAACCGCACAAGAAAAGGCGCACAGCTGCCGCCCCTGCCCGGGGCGCGCCGTGCGCCTTTGCGGCTATCATCCGGGGCACTGTACCCCAAACCGTATAGAGGGAAACGTATGAAAAAATCCATCCGCATGGCGGCTGTGGCATTGTCGGTCCTGATACTGGCCGGCTGCTCGGCGCCCGGTTCATCCCAATCCGTTCAGCAGCCCACCGCGGCGCCCACGGCCGAACCCACGCCCACCCCGGCGCCGGTCAACAACACCAATCCGCTGACCGGCCAGACCACCGACACCGACTACAACAGCCAGCGTCCCGTGGCCGTGACCATCCGCAACGGGGACGGCGCCACCCCCCAGTGGGGTGTGGGCAAGGCAGATCTGCTGGTGGAGGGGGTCAGCCAGGGGTATGACACCAACCTGACCGCCGTCTTTGCCACCCGGGACGCCATCAGCAAGGTGGGGCCGGTGGGGCAGGCAACCGACCTGGGCCTGCAGTTTGTGCTGCCGCTGAACGCGGTGCCGGTACACATCAACAAGACGGTGTACGCCTCCAACCTGCTCAACGTCCTGACTTACCAGGACATGGACGGGCTGAACGTGGGCACTTCCGGCTTCACCTTTGACGCCGACCGCTATGCCAGCGGATACCGGGAGGAAAACTGCTGGTACACCACAGCGGACCAGATCACCGCCGGCCTGGCCAACTACAGCATGGACACCACCGGCGCCAACATGCCCCTGTTCCACTTTGAGGAGCGCAAAGCCCCGGCAAGCCAGAACGGCGTCAACCTGTACCTGACCTTCTCCCAGACGGCGGGGGCCGAGCTCAAATACAACGCCGATACGGGCCTGTACCTGCGCCACAACTTTGACGGCACCCCCACCATGGACGCGGACACCGGGGAACAGGCCGCCTTCAAAAATGTGGTGGTGCTGTATGCCTCCAGCGGCATCAAGGACGACGGCTACACCCGCCAGTATGACCTGTCCGGCGGCACCGGCCTGTATCTGACCGACGGCGCCTGGCAGGAAATCCGCTGGACCAAGGGGGACGCCGCCGCTCCCCTGTCCCTCACCGATGCTTCCGGTGCCACCCTGGCCGTCAACCCCGGCAAGACCTATCTGGCCATCTGGGGCGGCTATTACGGCCAGGCCATCCAGCTGTTTGCGGCGGACGGCACCGAGCAGACCCTGCCCGCCAGGCCCGCCCTGCTGGAAAGCGCCGTCTCGGACGAGGCCGCTGCTGCGGCCCAGCAGCAACAGGATGTCAAGAACGCGCTGCTGACGGCCCGGGAGGAACTGTCCGCGGCCCAGCAGGCGGTGAATGATGCCGCCGCCACCGAGGACCCGGCCGACGATGCCGCGGCCTCGGAGCGTCTGGCTGCCGCCAATGATGCCCTGAACGCGGCCCAGGTTGCCTACGATGCCATGTTCGGCACACCCACCCCGGCACCCGAGGGCGATACCGGCGAACCCGCCGCCGCGGATTCCGCCGAAAGCGAACCTGCCGCCGAATAATTTCGATTAAAAAGCGCCCCGGCAAGCACTGCTTGCCGGGGCGTTTCCGGTTCTCTCAGTCCTGACCGTCCAGGTATCCCAGGGGCACCACGTCGTAGGCCTCGGCCAGGTGGTCCCGCATCCACATGGCGGCGTCCAGCCGCAGGCTGTAGCCGCATCCCGGGTCGGTCATCCACTCTTCGGGGCGGCGCTGGGGCAGGGCGTGCCGGGCCAGCATGTTCAGGATCACCCCGCCGTGGGTCACGCAGGCGGCCTCCTCGGTGTGGGTTTTGATCATGAATTCAAACAGCTTCATCAGCATGCTGCCGGACCGCTCGGCAAAGGCCTGGCGGCTTTCCGCGCCCTCGGGCACCGTCTCGCTGGTGGGATCCATCCAGGCGGCAAAGGCGGGGTCTTTGGCCAGGTCGGTGAGCAGACGGTTCTCAAACACGCCGAAGCCCATCTCCCGCAGGTCCTGCAGCACGATGGTGCGCACCCCGGGGTAAAGGATTTCGGCGGTCTCTTTGGCGCGCAGCAGGGGAGAGGTGAACACCAGGCTTACCTGGGGGTATTCGAACTGCTGTTTCAGCGAAAGCAGGTCTGCCTTGCCCTCCTCGCACAAAGGCAGGTCGGTGCCGCTGCCGATGTAGCGGCCTTCCAGGTTGGCGGCCGTCAGGCCGTGACGGATCAGATGCAGCTTGTAATATTTCAAGGTCAGGTCCTCCCGTAGGAAAAATAGCGTTGAAAAACAGAAAAACAAAAGATTACAAATTTATTACAATTTATGGTTCTTTCCGGCTTTGCCAGAATTTGGGGGCACAATATTTGCACCTCAGGTTTGTTGGCAGGTCCAATATCTAGTTGATGGTGGCACTTGCCCGCACAAACTGCCGGAAATCTGCCGAAAAAATTGACGAAAATGGTCTTTACAAAGCGTTTTTTCACAGATATAATCAACACTATGTAAAGAGTGTGAAGGACGGCAACAAGATGGCAATGGAATTCAACCGAATTATCACCCTGCTGCGAAAAGAACGTGGCATCACGCAGAAACAGGCGGCCAGCGACCTGGGCATCAGCCAGGCGCAGCTTTCCCATTACGAAAAAGGCATCCGGGAATGCGGCCTGGAATTTGTGGTGCAGGTGGCCGATTATTACGGTGTTTCGTGTGATTATCTGCTGGGGCGCAGTGCGGAGCGCAGCGGCCAGACCATCACGGTGGAGGATCTGCCCGAAGGCAGTTCCACCTCCGGCAGTGTCTACCGCGGCAGCGTCCTGCCCACCATGTACAAAAAACTCATCGAAAATTCGTTGGATATCCTGTTTGACAAGCTGGACCAGTGCCACGACAAGCGGGTGGTCACGGCGGTCAGCAACTATCTGATGCTGGCGGTCTACGGTATGTTCCGCCAGCTGTACCAGGCGGCGCCCAAGAACGTGGCCAGTCTGTTCCGGGTCAGCCCGGCCCGGTGGCAGCACGCCGCCGACGCGGCCATGGCCTGTCAGCAGGGAGAACTGGCGGCGGTCCTGGCCGGGGAGGATGAGGGCGGTCCCGCCCCCGATCCGGCGGTGTTCAACATGACCACCGAAAGTCTGGCCCGGGAATACCCCCGCCATGCCACCAGCCTGATGAACCTGGTCAAAAACAGTGAGGAGACCGTGCGCGGTACCCAGCACTGAGGCTTACATCATGGCAAGGGCCTTGCGGCAGGCGCCGCAGATGGGCTTGCCGTGGAAGATCACCACGTCGTCGGCCACATCGCCGCAGAATTCACAGCAGCCGGCCGGACGGTATTTGCGCAGCACAATGCAGTCCGAATCGGTCATAATTTCCAAGGGTGTGTCCGGCGTAATGCCGTACTGTTTGCGCAGGTCTTTGGGCAGCACAATGCGTCCCAGACCGTCCACATTCCGGATGATGCCTGTCGATTTCATGGTGGGTTCCCTCCCGCTCTGTGCCCCGCCGCGAAAAAACGCGGACCAAGGCGTTATTTGTGGCCGGATAACTACATTTGCTGTCGAATCCTGACGTCGGCCTCAACTTCTTGTGGATAGTATACGATATTTTGGAAGATTTGTCAATATTTGGAAATAAAACCAGACTCTTGGTTTTTTATGCAAAAAACTGCCGTCCCGCATGGCGCGGGGCGGCAGTTTTTCTTATGGGGACAAGGAAGCAAAGGCTCAGTTTTCGGCACGCAGGGCCAGGGTCAGGCTGTGGGCGGTGTCCGCCTCGTAGCCGGACTCAAAGTAGTAGCGCCAGGTGGCAATGGAGTTCAGCTCCTCGTCGGTGGCGGCGTAGTAGTCCAGACGGCAGCTCCACACGCCGGTCTTGGGGTCCACGGTGGCGCTGGACATGGCACTGTGTCCGTTAATCATGGTTACCAGGTCATCGTCGTCGGGAATGATTTCGGTGGGTTGGGACAACCCGTAGGGCACCAGCTCGTAGCTGATGGAACCGTTTTCCACCTTGTAGTTGCGCACGGTGAAGCCGCTCACATCGGTGGTGGCCACGGTCACCCCGTTTTTCATCTCCTGGGTGGTCAGGGTGCGTTCCTGGGGATCATATTCCCCCTTGTGCACCACCGGGGTCAGGGTCAGCTCGGTGGCGCCGTCTGCGGGCGGGGTCACGTCGTAGGATTCGGGTGTGTTGCTGCTATAGTATCCATGGGTATGGATGGTATACAGTTCCTTGCCGGTGTTGTCGGTGATCAGGAGCAAACCGGGGAAAAATCCTGCGGTACTGCCGGTTACGGTGGTGTTGTCCGGTTCCAGCATGGCCGGGTCGTCCCCGAAGTCCACCACCATCACCCCGCCCACCGGGCCAAAGGCCAGGCGCCGCAGGCGCAGGGGAGCATCCAGAACCACCTTGCCGTCCAGGTCTGCGGTGTAGGTCTGTCCCATGTCGTAGATGCCGGGCTGGGCGCTTAGGCTCTGGGCCCGCACCTGGGCGGCGTCCAGGGTGAAGGTGAAGGACCAGCTTCCGTCCACCCCCAGGGCATTGTAGCATTCGTCCAGGTTGACGGTCAGGGTGTCACCCTCCGGCAGATCGGTGAGGGTGTAGTGCACCCAGACCTGCAGGGTGTTGTCATCCACCCGGTAGAAATCCTGCACCTGATAGCTGGCCGAGCAGACCGCCTGGCCGTTGATGAGGGGACCCTGCCCCGCATCCCCGTCAAAGGTGGGCATCCACCCCAGCAGGGCGCTCAGGTCGCTCTGGCCGAAATAGTCGCTGCCCCCTGGACGGTCCAGCAGATCGGGGATCAGGTTGTCCTTGCGGATGGTCAGGAACAGGTTCATGGCGGCGGTGTCCATGGAAACGCTCTCCAGCGTCATGGAAAGGCCGTTGCTCTCGCAGGTCTGGCCGATGGTCACGGTGTGGGCGGCCATGGCCTCGGCGGCGGTGGAAAAGCTGCCGTGAGGGGCGTCCAGGGCGTTTTCGGCGGTGGCAGGGTCGGGGGCGTCGTTGAAGAAGTGGATATCCCCCTTGCCCAGCTGCAACAGGGCGGGCCCCACCGCCGCCACCCCCAGGGACAGGGCACACACGGCGGCCACGGCGGCCGCAAACACGCCCACCTTGCGCAGGGGACGGCGGGGGGCCTTGTGCACCGCGGGGGCAGGAACTTCCTCGTCCTGCACCGGCTCCAGCCCGGCCTTCTCGCAGGCCATGGCCAGGATGCGGTCGCGCTGGTCGGCGCGCAGGGGGGCCTGGGCCACCGGCATTTCGCTCAGGCGGCCGGCCACGGAATCGGAATATTCGGGTTTACGCATGGCGGGTTTCCTCCCTTTCGCTTTCGGTGAATCTCCGGCGCAGCTTTTCCCGTCCGCGGGACAAGCGCACGTTGACGTTGTGCTCGGTCATATGCAGCAGCCGGGCAATCTCCCGGGCGGGTTCCAGCAGATAGTACCGCCGCAGAAAGATGGTGCGGTCCGGTTCCTCCAGCTCCAGCACCAGGGCCTGGATGCGCTCCTCCGCCTCGGTGGGCTGGGGTGTCAGCAGCCAGTCCCCGGCAATGGCTTCGTCCAGGGGCACCGTGCCCCGGCGGCGCAGGGTCCGCCACCGGCTGATGGCGGTGTTGCGGGCGGTGACGCACAGCCAGCCTTTCAGGCTCCGGGCGTCGCGCTGCAGCCGGGGAGCGTTCTGCCAGGCAGCCACCAGCACGTCGGCCACACATTCCTCGGCGTCCTGGTCGGCCTGGGGCAGTACCCGCCGCACGATGCCGTGGACCATGGCGCCGTAGTTGTCCAGCAGGGCGGCCAGTCCGGTCTGCGGGTCGGTGCACAGCAGCGCCAGAATCTCTTGATCTTGTACAGTGTGCAAGTTGGTTTCCTCCTTTGTTGGGCCCTTCATCCATCCAGACGCCCCGCCGGGGCAAAAAGTCACACGAAAAAACAAAAATCCCCGTCCTTTTTTTGCAAAGGACGGGGACAAAGCGGAAAACTCAGTAGTTCAGGATATCCTTGACCGCACCGGACATGGAGAACAGTTTGGCCGAGATATGATCCAGATAGACGATACCCAGTTTCAGGCCGCTCTCGTCATTGTAGATGTCCTGCAGCTGGGGCGCCGTCTTGAAGGCGGCCGCCTGGGCTTCGGGGCTGTTGTCAAAGTTGGCGGTGCCCTGAATCCGCATCCACTCGCCGCGGTCGTTGGCGGCGCAGATTTCCAGGTTGGTGTTGTCCAGCAGCTGCTTGTAGGCTGCCTTGTGCTTGCCGATGGCCAGGCACAGATGGTCCTTGTACCACATGGCAAACCCTATGGGACGCACCCGCGGCAGATATCCGTCCACCGTAGCCAGATAGAAGGTGGGATTGTCCTTCAAAAACTGCATAATTTCTTCACTGGGCTGCATAACGGTCCCTCCCCGTATATGTGATGAAAAAGGTGAACCGGCGTTGCCGAAATGCCGCAAAAAAGTGGTTCAGCAGCCGGACGGAAGCGTCTTGATGGCCGCCAGAATCCGGTCGGCGGCTTCCTTGGTGCGGTCGGCGTCGCCGAAGGCGGTCAGGCGGAAATACCCTTCGCCGCAGGCGCCGAAGCCCTCGCCGGGGGTGCCCACCACGCCGGCGGTTTCCAGCAGCCAGTCAAAGAACTGCCAGCTGCCCATGTTGCCGGGGCACTTCAGCCAGATGTAGGGGCTGTTCTTGCCACCGCAGTACCACACGCCCGCCTTGTCCAGCGCGGCGCCGATGACGGCGGCGTTGCGGCGGTAGTAGTCCAGATTTTCCTGGATTTCCTTCATGCCTTCCTCGGTGAAGACGGCGGCGGCCGCCCGCTGCACGATGTAGGCAACGCCGTTGAACTTGGTGGTCTGACGGCGCAGCCACATCTTGTTCAGGCTCATGCCTTCCCGCTCCAGGGCCTGGGGCACCACGGTGTAGCCGCAGCGGGTGCCGGTGAAGCCGGCAATCTTGGAGAAGCTGCACACCTCGATGGCGCACTCCTTGGCACCCTCCACCTCAAAGATGCTGCGGGCCAGACCCGGCTCGCTCACAAAGCACTCGTAGGCGGCGTCGAACAGGATGACCGCCTTGTGGGCCTTGGCCCAGTTCACCCAGACCTTCAGCTGGTCCACGGTGTAGGTGGCACCGGTGGGGTTGTTGGGGCTGCACAGATAGACGATGTCCCCCTTCAGGGAATCGTTGGGCATGGGCAGGAAGCCGTTGTCCGCGTTGGCGGGCATGTAGACGATGCGGCGGCCGGCCATGACGTTGTCGTCCACATAAACAGGATAGACGGGGTCGGGCACCAGCACGGTGTTGTCCACGTCAAACAGGTCCAGCAGGTTGCCCAGGTCGCTCTTGGCGCCGTCGGAAATGAAGATCTCGGCGGTGTCCAGCTCCACGCCGCGGCCGGCGTAGTATTTCTGGATGGCTTCCCGCAGGAACGGGTAGCCCTGCTCGCTGGGAATGTAGCCGTGGAAGGTTTCCTTGTGGCCCTGCTCCTCACTGGCCTCGTGCAGCGCCTTTACCACACTCTTGGCCAGGGGCAGCGTCACGTCGCCGATGCCCAGCCGGATGATATCCTTGTCGGGATGAGCGGCCTGGTAATCCGCCACCTTATGGGCGATGGTGCTGAAGAGATAGCTCTCTTCCAGTTCCGCATAATGCTTGTTGACTTTCATTTTGTTCAATTCCCCCCTGCAAAATAGGCTTATAAATGAACTTATTTTAACACAAATCCCGGTATGGTGCAATGCGCTTTACACAAGAACGTCCTTGATCAGGATGGAAAGCCCGCCCCCGGCGCTGTGGATGAACTCCACCGCCTCGTCGCTGTTGCACAGCTCGGCGGGAATCTTGATTTCAATGCCGCTTTCGGTCTTGAAGCTGCGGCTTTCCAGCCGTTTCATCCGGGCGGGGGAGACGGTCACCCGGTCGGTGGGGGTCACGCCGGTCTCGGCCAGGGCCTCGTCGAAGGCGGGGGCGGCCAGGGGATACTGCTCCTCAATGCGGGCGCGCACATCCTCCACCGCAATGGTGTTCTCCACCGCCTGGTTGCGCACCATCAGTTCCACCGCCGTTTCGGTGCCGCCGTCAAAGGGAGGCACGTCCTCCAGGTCGGCGGCTTCGGGGTAGGCGGCCTGCACGGCGGCCACGGCGGTTTCGCACACCGCCTTCAGCTTTTCCTTTTCCGGCAGGGCCTGGGTGCAGCCGAACACCCGGGTGGACAGGTAAAAGTCCTTCTTGTCGTCCAGGGTGTATCGCTTTTCGATCAGCCGGATGGTCAGGTTGGCCCGGTCGATGAGAGCGGCCTCATCCGCTTTGGGGCTGCCGGGCAGGATGGTGCGCTGGGGGGCGATGGTGCTGCACTGGCCGTTGCCCATGACGTTGGTCACGTGGGTGTAGCCGGGACGGTAGTTCAGCTTGAGCACGCCGTAGTAGGGCACGCCCTGAACGCTGAAATCCACAATGGCCAGATCGCCCGAAGGAATGTCCGGGTATTGCAGCAGCTGTTCAAACACCACCCCGGCAATCCGGCGGGACAGATCGATGAAGTCGTCGTTGTGCTGCATCTCCTGCAAAAAGGCAGAGTCGGGCAGGAACCGGCAGTTCTTGCCGTCGTCGCTGGCAAAAGCCTTTTCCAGGCAGAGGGTGAAATATTCGAAGAGGTTGGCATCCATGTCCATGGGGCGGTCGGACAGCACCGGTTCCGAAGCCCCCGAATCCAGCAGATGAAAGATGACCTGATTCAGTTTGATATCCATGCAGAGGGTTCCTTTCTGTTTGTGTCTGGGCCCAGTATACCACATTTTGGCCCCGGTGGACAGGGGATACCGTCCCGCCCGGCGGCACAAACTAGGAGCGGAAAGGATGTGACCGCGCCATGAAACGCGAACCTTACGGTCCCGCCGCGCCCAGACTGGCCACCGACCTGCGGGGCGCCCAGCCCGACCCCGGCACCGCCGCCCCGCCCCATACCCCGCGGTATGACGAGTATCTGCGCCGCACCGTGCCTTCCCGCCAGAAGGCCGCTAAAGCCTTTCTGGACGGCAGCAGCCCCGGGGTGATGCAGAGCTACGCCCCCGGCGCCCGACCCGGAGAGGACGGCTGGATGGAGGACGACGAGACGGTGCGCCGCCTGATGAAATGGCGGGAAGAAGCCATCTATTAAAGCGCCGCACCGACAAAACAACAGGCCCCGCCGTTTCGGCGGGGCCTGTTGCTGTTTGTATGGCGGTTACGGCATCTGAAATCCCGGTTCCCCGGGCAGGATCAGGTGGTTGTTTTCCAGAAGACGGCGGAATTCCTCTTCCGGCATCTCAAAGGTCACATCCCGGATCATGGCTTTCTCATGGAGCAGCACCTGCCAGGGCGCGCCGTCGGGCTGCTGCAAAAACAGCAGCCCCACCACTTCACCCAGGTCCTTCACCGCCGGGTCTTCCAGCAGGGAAGGGGCGGGCACCACAAAGTAGTGGTCCACCATCCGGCCGTCCGCAAAATCGTGCTCGATGGCGGCGGGCCATTCCTCCGCCGTCTGGGTGTTCTTGTACTGCATGCGCAGGGACAGGAAGTCCGCCGCGGAAAGCTGGCTGGGCATGGGGCCCACCTCCTTTTACAATCAGAAAATCAGATGCGCAGGCTGGCGCCCTCGCCGGTGCCGGCGCCGTCATCGAATTCATAAGTGTTGCCGGGCAGCAGGGCATTGAGCAGGATGCCGGCGATGGCAGCGATGGCCAGACCGGACAGGTTGATGGACACGCCGGCCACCACGAAGGTCAGGCCGCCCACCGAGTTGAAGCCCAGGGCGCAGACCAGGATGACGGCGGCGATGATCAGGTTGCGGGAGTTGGTGAAGTCCACCTGGTTTTCCACCACGTTGCGCACGCCGATGGCGGAGATCATGCCGTACAGCACAAAGCTGATGCCGCCGATGATGCCGGCGGGGATGGAATTGATGATGGCGTCAAACTTGGGGCTGAAGCTCAGGATCAGGGCAAACACGGCGGCCAGACGGATGACCAGGGGGTCATAGATCTTGGTCAGGGCCAGCACGCCGGTGTTCTCACCGTAGGTGGTGTTGGCGGGGCCGCCCAGCAGACCGGCCATGGTGGTGGCCAGGCCGTCGCCCATCAGGGTGCGGTTCAGGCCGGGATCCCGGATGAAGTTCTTGCCGGCGGTGGCGCTGATGGAAGCAATGTCGCCGATGTGTTCCATCATGGTGGCCAGGGCGATGGGCACGATGGTCAGCACGGCGCTGATGAATTCGGGGCTGCCGTCAATGGCGAACAGGCCCATGGCCTGGGGATGCAGGGGAATGCCGAACCAGGCGGCGTCGGCCACGGTGGAAAAGTCCACCGCACCGGTGACCAGGGCCACCGCGTAGGACACCAGGATGCCCAGCAGGATGGGCAGGATCTTGACCATTCCCTTGCCCCAGATGTTGCAGACAATGACGGTACCCAGGGCCACAAAGGCCAGCAGCCAGTTGGTCTCGCAGTTGGTGATGGCGGAAGGCGCCAGGATCAGGCCGATGGCGATGATGATGGGACCGGTGACCACGGGCGGGAACAGCTTCATGATACGGCGGATGCCGAACACGGTGATCAGCAGGCTGAACAGCACATACACCAGACCGCTCAGGGCCACGGCAGCGCAGGCATAGGGCAGCATTTCGGTGTTGGAAACGGTCTGCTGGCCGTTGGCATCCAGCAGCTTGGGCGCCACGATGGCAAAGCCGCCCAGATAGGCGAACGAGGAACCCAGGAAAGCGGGAACCTTGCCGCGGGTGATCAGGTGGAACAGCAGGGTGCCCAGACCGGCGCACAGCAGGGTGGTGGAAACACTCAGGCCGGTGGTCAGGGGCACCAGAACCGTGGCGCCGAACATGGCGAACATGTGCTGCAAGCTCAGCACCAGAACCCGGGGCTTGCCCAGGGTCATGGCATCGTAAACGCCCTGGGACTGGTCGGGCGTCTGCGATGCCTGTTTCTTTTCTTCACTCATGGAACAAACATCCTCCTCAATTTTCACATGGCACCGCAACGGCTGCCGGGCGCTCTCCGCTCCATCATAGCAGAAAGCGCCCGCCCTTGCAAGTCCGCCCTTGCCCTCGGCCTTCCGTTATGCTAGGATAGACAAGATAATACCAATCAAAGAAGGTTTTGCCTTATGGAAAATCTTGTCTTCAGCATCAACGCCACCCTGCCCGTTTTTCTGGTCATGGCGGTGGGGTGGGTACTGCGCCGTCTGGGCTTTCTGCCCCCGGCCTTCTGTACCGCCGCCGACAAGCTGGTGTTCAAGGTCACCCTGCCCATCATGCTGCTGTGTGATATGGCCTCGGTGGACCTGGTGCACGACTTTGACGGCAGATTCGTGGCCTTCTGTTTCGGGGCCACCATCCTGTCCATTCTGGTGATTTGGGCATTGGCCCACCGGTTTCTGCGGGATAAATCCCTGGTGGGGGAGTTCGTCCAGGCGTCCTACCGCAGCAGCGCGGCCATTCTGGGGGTGGCCTTCATCCAGAACATCTACGGCACCGCCGGGGCGGCCCCGCTGATGATCCTGGGCAGTGTGCCGCTGTTCAACATCTTTGCGGTGACCATCCTCACGGTGGAAAATCCCGCCCGCAAAGGGACCCTGCGCCCCGGGGCGGTGGTGAAGGGGGTCGTCACCAACCCCATCCTCATCGGCATTGCGGCGGGGGCGGTGCTCAGTCTGCTGCCCTTTGAACTGCCCACCCTGGTGAACAAGACCTTCGACAGCCTGGCCTCCCTCACCAGCCCGCTGGCCCTGCTTTCCATCGGCGCTTCCTTTGAAGGAGCCAAGGCGGTGCGCAAGATCCTGCCCACCCTCATCGCTTCGGTGTGCAAGGTGGGCATCCTGTGCGCCATCTTCCTGCCGGTGGCGGTGACCCTGGGATTCCGGGACGAACAGCTGGTGGCCCTTCTCATTATGCTGGGCAGCCCCACCACCCCCACCAGCTACATCATGGCCAAAAACATGGGCCACGAAGGGGTGCTCAGCGCCAGCGTCACGGTGGTCACCACCTTGCTGTCCGCCCTGACCCTCACCGCCTGGATTTTCCTTTTCCGCAGCGGCGGATACATTGCCTGAACAGAATACCATAGAAAAAAGCCGCCCCGGCCGGGGCGGCTTTTTCGATGTATAAAATGGAAAAGAGATCAGCGCTGGTCCAGGGTGACGTACTCCTGGGCATGGCCCACATACTTGTAGGCGGGGCGGATGATGCGGTTGGCAAACTCCACTTCCTCCACCCGGTGGGCACACCAGCCCGGCACACGGGCAATGGCGAACAGCGGGGTGAACAGATCGTTGCTGATGCCCAGCATGCGGTAGATCAGCCCGCTGAACAGGTCCACGTTGGCGCACACCCGCTTGCCGCTGGGGTGCTCCTCCGCAAAAACTTCGGGGGCCAGCCGCTCGATGCTGCACAGCATCTCGTATTCCTCATCAAAGCCCTTGGCATAGGCCAGGCGGCGGGCATGGGTCTTGAGGATCTGGGCGCGGGGATCGCTGAGGGTGTACACGGCGTGGCCCATGCCGTAGATCAGCCCGCTGCCGTCGCCGGCTTCCTTGCGCATGATCTTGCGCAGGAACTCCCGCACTTCGCCGTCGTCCTTGGGATTGGCCACGTTTTCCAGAATGTAATCCAGCTGCTGCATGACCTTCAGGTTGGCGCCGCCGTGCTTGGGGCCTTTCAGGGCGCCGATGGCCGCCGAGATGGCCGCATAGGTGTCGGTGCCGGAGCTGGACAGCACGCGGCAGGTAAAGGTGGAGCAGTTGCCGCCGCCGTGGTCGGCGTGGACCAGCAGGCACAGATCCAGCAGACGGGCTTCCTCGTGGGTGAACTTCTGGTCCGCCCGGTAGGTGGACAGAATGTGTTCGGCGGTGCTCTGGCCCGGGGTGGGCAGGTGGAAGTACATGCTGCTGCGGTCATACACCCGGCGCTTGATCTGATACGCGTTGACCATCATGGTGGGCATCTCGGCAATCAGGTTGATGCTCTGGCGCAGGATGTTGGGCAAAGAGGTGTCCTCGGCGTGTTCGTCGTAACTGTACATGGCCAGCACGCTGCGGGCAATCTTGTTCATGATGTTGGGGGAAGGGGAGTTCAGAATCATGTCGTCCGCAAAGCCGCGGGGCAGCTCCCGATGGGTTTCCAGCAGCTTGCGGAACCGGGCAAACTGTTCGGCGTTGGGCAGGCTGCCGAACAGCAGCAGCCAAACGGCCTCCTCGAACATGAAGCGGTCGTGGGCGTCGGCTTCGGCCACCAGGGTGTCAATGTCGATGCCGCGATAGATCAGCCGGCCGGGAATGGGTTTGACCGTGCCGTCGGGCAGCTTGTCATAGCCCACCACGCTGGAAACATTGGTAATGCCGGCCAGTACGCCGGTGCCGTCCGGGTTGCGCAAACCGCGCTTGACGCCCAGGCGGTCCGCCTCGCGGGGGTCAAGGTGAGCGTTGTGGGCCAGATATTCACCGCACAACAGCTGGATGTCCTCCGGCTCCAAGGCCGGTACGTCGGGATAGTACATCGTCTCACGCCTCCTCTATTACAGGCATGCACAAGGACATGCCGGGTACGGCACTTTACCACACAAAAGTGCCGCTTGATATAATTTTATAGGATAACAGGCCGGCCGTCAAGTATTTTTCTTAAATTAAGAAATCGAACGCCGAAAACTAACTTTATTTTATTAAGTTTACCTCCCGCTTTGGCGGGGATAACATTAAAAAGATTCGTTGACAAGGACCGGGAAAATGGGTATACTCAAAGAACAGGCTTATAAAATAAATGACCGTGCGGCGCCGTTTGCCGCCCGGTCCTACCTGAAAATACACAAAAACACCGGCGACGGCGGCCCGCGGGCCCCGCGCCGCCTACAGGAAACGGAGGTACGCATGAAACTGCATCAGAACGGGGTGTATCTGGTCAACGGCAAGCTGACCGACACCGCACCCGCCGGCATCACCAAGGAGAAAGCCGCCGAGGGCACCATCGCCTACGGCATCCTGAAAGCCCACAACACCGCGCCGGATATGAACGACCTGCGCCTGAAGTTCGATTCCATGACCAGCCACGACATCACCTACGTGGGCATCATCCAGACCGCCCGGGCGTCCGGCATGGAAAAGTTCCCCCTGCCCTACGTGCTGACCAACTGCCACAACAGCCTGTGCGCCGTGGGCGGCACCATCAATGAGGACGACCACCAGTTCGCCCTGTCCGCCGCCCACAAGTACGGCGGCATCTACGTGCCCCCCTGCATGGCGGTCATCCACAGCTATAACCGGGAGATGATGGCCGGCTGCGGCAAGATGATCCTGGGTTCCGACTCCCACACCCGCTACGGCGCCCTGGGCACCATGGCGGTGGGCGAAGGCGGCGGCGAGCTGGCCAAGCAGCTGGTGGGCCGCACCTATGATATGGCCCGCCCCGGCGTGGTGGCCGTCTACCTTACCGGCAAGCTGAACCCCGGCGTGGGTCCCCACGACGTGGCCCTGGCCCTGGTGGGTGCCACCTATGAAAACGGCTATGTGAAGAACAAGGTCATGGAGTTTGTGGGCCCCGGCGTGGCGTCTCTGTCCGCCGACTGCCGCAACGCCATCGACTGCATGACCACCGAGACCACCTGCTGGTCCAGCATCTGGCAGACCGACGCGGTCACCGAGGAATACCTGGCCATCCGCGGCCGGGCCGACGATTACCGTCAGCTGTCCCCGGCGGATGTGGCCTACTACGACGGCTGCATCGAGCTGGACCTGTCCACCGTGGAATGCATGATCGCTCTGCCCATGCACCCCAGCTACGCCTATCCCATCCGCGCCCTGAAGGAAGACCCCTACACCATCCTCAAGCAGGCGGAGGACCGGGCCAACGAACAGCTGTCCGGCAAGGTCCATATGGACCTGGTGGGTAAGATCGGCAAGGACGGCCAGATCCATGTGGACCAGGGCATCGTGGCGGGCTGCAGCGGCGGCACCTACGAGAGCCTGTGCGCCGTGGCCGACATCCTGCGTGGCAAGAGCTGCGGCAACGGACAGTTCAAGTTCAGCGCCTACCCGGACAGCATGCCCACCTATCTGGAACTGGTCAAGAACGGCGCCGTGGCCGACATCGTGTCGGCGGGCGGCATCTTCCGCGAAAGCTTCTGCGGTCCCTGCTTCGGCGCCGGCGACACCCCCGCCAACGGGGAGTTTTCCATCCGCCACACCACCCGCAACTTCCCCAACCGGGAAGGCTCCAAGCCCGGCGAAGGCCAGATCTCCGGCGTGGCCCTCATGGATGCCCGCAGCATTGCGGCCACTGCGGCGGCCGGCGGCGTGCTGACCGCTGCCAGCGAGGTGGTCCACGACGACTTTGTGGCCCCGCCCTACCACTTTGACAAGGGCGTGTACGACAAGCGTGTCTACAACGGCTGGGGCCATGCCGAGCCGGACCATGAACTGCGCTTCGGTCCCAACATCAAGGACTGGCCGGAACAGCCCGCCCTGTCCGACGACCTGCTGCTGCGCATCGTCAGCCATATCACCGACCCCGTTACCACCACCGACGAGCTGATTCCTTCCGGCGAGACCTCCTCCTTCCGCTCCAATCCTCTGCGCCTGGCAGAGTTTACCCTCTCCCGCAAGGACCCGGCTTATGTGGGCCGGGCCAAGGCCGTGAAGGCGGACGACGACGCCCGCCGCGCCGGCAGCCTGCCTGCCGAAATCGCTGCCGTGTACGACGCCCTGAAGGCCGCCGGCTGCGCGGTGGATGAAGCCAACACCAACATCGGCTCCGCCATCTTCGCCAACAAGCCCGGCGACGGTTCCGCCCGGGAACAGGCGGCCAGCTGCCAGCGGGTGCTGGGCGGTGCGGCCAACTTTGCCCTGGAGTACGCCACCAAGCGGTATCGTTCCAACTGCATCAACTGGGGCATGCTGCCCTTCCTGACCACCGACCCCGAGGCCCTGCCCCTGGACGGTTACGTCTTCTTGCCCGGCGTGCGCAAAGCCCTGCTGGACAAGGATGACACCATCCCCGGCTACGCGGTGCTGCCTTCCGGCGAGGTCAAGGCCATCACCCTGCGCCTGGGTGCCCTCACCGACGCTGAACGCCAGATCCTGGCCGACGGCTGCCTGATCAACTACTACAAGCACAACTGATTCCCATAACAGCAAGCCCCCGGCGCCATGCGCCGGGGGCTTTTTGCGTTCAGGAAAGGGAAAAGGCCCACAGGTTGCGGATCTGCGGTTCCAGTTCGTCGTAGGTCCAGGTGCGGGCACTGTTCTGGGGGCTGTTGGGGTCGTTGACCCGGATGTCCCCGTCCTCCACCCCGGCCAGCAGGATGAAATGCCCGGTGGTGGTAAAGTCTCCCGGCCGCACGCTGCAGATGATCGGCCGTCCCTCGTTCAGGGCTTCGGTGATGGTGGATTCACTCAGGGGCAGTTCCTCGCTCACCAGGCCCCAGGCCGCACAGCCGTCGGTCATCAGGGCCCAGCTGGTCACCCCGTCCACCCAGTATCCGTCCCGTTGGGCCCGGTCGGCCACCGCAGCGGGGGTGATGGTGTCGTCCCCGGTCAGCCCGGCGGCCGCCATGGCCAGACAGGTGGGCCCGCATCCAGTCACGGCCAGCAGGTCGTCCCCGTAGCGGACATAGCCCCAGCGGGGGTCCCATTGCAGCAGCAGGGGAAAGGTCCCGGCCTCCACCGTTCCGATGCTGTCGGCGGGGACGTCGTCCTTGTGGTCGGGGTAGCCTTCCACAAAGTCCAGGGCGTCGGGGTGGCGTTCCAGCAGTTCCCGCAGACTTTCGGGCCAGGTACCGCCAGTGTCGGCCAGGATGGCGGCCCGTCGGGTTTCCTCGTCCCCGGCGGGGGAGGGGACTGCACTCGCCGCCTGCACCGGGGCGGCCGCCGCAGCTTCGGGAATCCGCCGCCCGGGCAGGCCCGCGGCCCACAGAGTGCCCAGCACGGCCAGGGCGCACAGACACAGTATCCCGCGCGCCTGTCGCCGCCTGGCCCGGCGGCGGGCGGCTTTGCGGCGGCGGGCGGAATAAGCGGAATAAGAAGAGCGAGCAGGCATGACAGTACCTCCGGGTAACCAAAAGTGGCGGCCTTGCGCCGCTGTGTCCCGAGTATACCACGAGCCAGACAGAAAAAATTGTGCATCCCCTGCCCGAACCGTGACGATCTTCTTGCGCAATTCTTGTGATTTTCTGTCAGGGGAAAAACAAAAGGCGTAGTTGCCCCAAAATGGGCAACTACGCCAAAAATATCCGACTTCTTTCGTCTATGTAGACAGGGGTTCAGCCTTCCAGCCAGTGGCGCAGGGCGGGCAGAGCGGCCAAAGCATCGGTGCGGCCCAGCTCGTACTGGGCGTTGATGCGGTCCATGTCGTGCTCCATCCGGCCCACCTTCAGGGCCTTGCTGGGCCGGATAAGGAAAGCTTCCCCGGTCTTGGCGGCCTGTTCCACCTGGCACACCTGGGCATTGTACATCCGGGCGCGGTCGGCCATGGCCTGCACAAAGCGGGGATAGCGACGGTACATGGCCTGGAACGGCAGCATGTTGGCGGGCTGTTTCAGATACCCGGCGGGCTGGGTCAGCACCACCAGACGGCGCTGGCAGCCCAGGTCCCCGGCGGCCTGGTAGGGAATGCTGTCGGCCACGCCGCCGTCCAGATACAGCTGGCCGCCGTATTCCACCGCATGGGAGCACAGCGGCATGGAAGCGCCGCCCCGCAGCAGGTTCATCTTGTCGTCCAGACGCAGATTTTCGCACAGGATATGCTCGGCCCGGCCGGTGTTCAGGTTGGTCACGGTGACGTAAAAGTCCACGGGGGACGCCTCGAAGGCCTTCTCGTCAAAGGGGTCCAGGTACAGGGGAATATCCTCATAGCAGAATTTGCGCCCCACCACCTCGCCGGTGGTCAAAAGGGAATAGAATCCCATGAAATGCCGGTCATTGCGGTATTTGCGGTAATACCGGATGCTGCGTCCTGCCTGGCCGGACACATAGTTGCAGCCGTGGATGCACCCGGCCGATGTGCCGATGACCATGTCGGCCTGTACGCCGTTTTCCATCAGCACGTCCAGCACGCCGGCGGTGTAGATGCCCCGCACCGCGCCGCCTTCCAGCACAAGGCCGAGATTATACTTGGTTTCTTTCATGAATGTTGCGCCTCCCCAGGCAAAAGCTGCTCGAAATTCTCTTCGGTGTACACGGCAATCCCCGCCGCCTTCAGAGCCTGGGCGGCCACCCCGTCCCCGGGCACCTTCCGGTGGGAAAAACTGCCGTCATAGATGGACCCGCAGCCGCAGCTGGGACTGTTGGCCTTCAGGATGGCCGCCCGGCATCCGTTCAGTTCCGCCATGGCCAGGGCCTCGGCGGCGCCCTTGCGGTACTGGGCAGTCACGTCGGCGCCCGTCTCGGTCACCACCCGGTCGCCCCGGCGTTCGGCCGGGGACCGGGGCGTGGGCAGGCCGCCGTAGATTTCCGGACAGATTGGCACGGCGGTGTGCCCGCCGGCGCGCAGGGCTTCCAGCAGGGTGGGGCAGCGGTTGCTGCCGCCGGAATACTTGCAGCATGCCCCCAAAAGGCAGGCACTTACCAGAATGTTCATAAAATCTCTCTTTCTGTACAAGCCGGGCTGTGGTATGATAAACACGTACGGTATTATAGCATAAAATGGATAGAATAATCAAAGCATATCGCGCATAAGAATACGCTTTCCTGAGGAGGATACAATGAAAAATTGGCTTGACCGGGTCCCGTCCACCACACGGGACTGGCTGCATCTGATCACCGCCGCCGCTCTGATCTGGCTGGTGGTAAACGCCCTGCCCAACGCGGCGGGGGGCGTCATGGCCTTTGTGGGGGCGCTATCTCCCTTTGCGGGGGGCATCATGCTGGCCTATGTGCTGGACATTCCCACCCGCTTTTATGCCGAAAAACTCTGCCACGGCAAGCGCGGCCCCGCCATTGTGCTGGCGTATCTGTCCTTTCTGGCTGTGGTGGCGGCGTTGGTGGGGTTGGTGGTTCCCCAGCTGTTCCAGAGCATCACCACCTTTGCCAACGCGCTGCCGGGCTATCTGCAGAATGCGGCCACAAGCCTGGAAAACCTTATGACCGACGCCAATATCGACACGACCGCCACCCAGAAGATCACCGACTTTCTGGAAGGATACGGGGATGCCATCCAGGAATTCCTCAAGACCAGCATGCCGGTGGTGGCGGGGGCGGCCGGGCAGGCGGCCGGCCAGCTGCTGAACTTCGTGGTGGCCCTGGCGGCCAGCATCTACCTTCTGGCCGAAAAGGAACCCCTGCTGCGGGCCTGCCGGGCTCTGCTGCGGGCCATGTTCCCGCCCCGGGCGGCCGCCAACATCTTCTCGGTGTTCCAGCTGGCCAACCGCACCTTCAGCAGCTACATCGGCGGCCAGCTGCTGGACGCCTTGCTGGTGGGCTGTGAAACTTTCGTGGCCATGCTTATCCTGCGCCTGAACTATGCCCCCATGATCGCCGTGCTGGTGGCGGTGACCAACATCATTCCCATCGCCGGGCCGTACATCGGCGCGGTGCCCAGCGCCCTGCTGCTTCTGCTCAGCGGCGAACCCCTGCAGGCGCTCATCTTCTGCATCCTGATTCTGGTCATCCAGCAGATTGACGGCAACTTCATCGCGCCCCGCATCCTGGGCGGCGCCACCGGTATTTCCGGGCTGTGGGTGCTGGTGGCCATCATTGTGGGCGGCGGCTTGTTCGGCATTGCCGGCATGGTCATTGGCGTGCCGGTCATGGCCGTGGTGGCTGCGCTGCTCAAGCAGGCTGTGGGCGCCGGGCTCACCGCCCGTGGTCTGGACCCCGAAACCGGCGGCGAAACGCCGCTACCCGGACACGACCCGGTATAAGGAATATAAACATCTTCATTTGCCCTACGGCGGGACGGTTCCCGCCGCCTGACTGAAAAGACAGGAGCATGCCCCATGAATGCAAAACATTGGCTGGATCAGAAGCCACAGACCATCCGGGATTGGCTGGGAATGGCCCTGCTCTGCGGGATTTTTTATGCCATAATGGTCCATCTGGCGGTATTTCTGGGATGGATCGGCGCCATGCTGCGGGTGATTTCGCCCTTTGCAGGAGCCCTGATTCTGGCCTATGTGCTGGATACACTGGTGCGGCCCATCCATCATTACCTGTTCCGGGACCGCCCGGCGCTGCGATGGGTGGCCATCCTGGCGGCCTATGTGCTGGCGGCGCTGGCCGTTATGCTGCTGGCCTGGCAGGTGCTGCCAAAGGTGGGGGCCAGCGTGACCACCTTGTTCAAAAATCTGCCCGGGTACGTGGAAAACACCCAGAAAGCCCTTCTGTTTGTCCAGCAGCGGTATGCGGTGGACCTCAACCCGATCATCGATCTTTTGGACGACTACGAGCGGCTTATGAGCAATATCTATGAGCTGGTGAAGGGGGTCACCCCCCAGCTGGCCGGGTATCTGAGCAACGTGGCTTCCTACGCCCTGCACTTTGTGATCGTGGTGGCAGGCAGCGTGTACATGCTGGCCGACAAGGCCCATCTGCTGCGCCAGATGCGGATGATCGTGCGGGCGGCCCTGCCCCAAAAGCAGGCCGATGACCTGCTCTCCATCTGCAGCTACGCCAACCGCAATTTCTCGGAATTTTTCTTCGGCAAGATTCTGGACGCCGTCATCATCGGCGTGCTGTTGTTTGTGGCCATGAGCCTTCTGGGGCTCAGCTTTGCCCCGCTGATCAGCGTATTGGTGGGCTTCTGCGCTCTGATTCCCATGTTCGGTGCCTACATCGGGGCAGTTCCCGGTCTGCTGATTCTGCTGTTCGTGGACCCGCTGCAGGCGCTGGTGTTCCTGATTCTGCTTGTCATCCTGCAGCAGCTGGACAGCCGTGTCATTGCGCCCCGGGTGCTGGGCCGCTCGGTGGGGGTATCCGCCTTCTGGGTGCTGTTCGCCGTGGTGGTGGGCGGTACCCTCATGGGACCGGTGGGCATGGTGCTGGGGGTTCCGGCCTTTATCACCGTCTACGGGCTGCTGCGGGGGCTGATCTACTGGGTGCTGGACCGTCGGGGCGTGACCGCCCGGGACCTGGACCAGGCCCCGGACGCCGGGGAGCAGCAGGCGGAGGAAAAAGAGACCGCCACCGTGTAAAACCAATCAAAAGAGGCCGCTTCCAAAAGGAAAACGGCCTCTTTTTCCACAAAATCCCCGCTTTCTGTGGAAAGCGGGGACGTTTTGCCTATGGGATTATTTCAGGAACCCGTTGACGATCTGCTCTTCGGCTTCCTGCTCGGTCAGACCCAGGGTCATCAGCTTGGTCAGCTGCTCGCCGGCAATCTTGCCGATGGCGGCTTCGTGAATCAGGCTGGCGTCGATGTTGTTGGCGATCAGGCCCGGGGTGGCAATGACCTTGGCATTGTCCATGATGATGGCGTCACACTCGCTGTGACCGGCGCAGGCGGCGTTGCCGTTGATGTAGCTCTTGAACTCCTGCACGCTGTGGTCCTTGGCCACGCTGCGGGAGATCACGTTGGCGGAGCAGCCTTCGCCGTTCAGGTCCACCACAAAGTCGGTGACGGCGTGCTGGTCGCCCACCGTCATGATCTTCTCCCGGATGACCAGGGAAGCGCCCTCGGCCAGATCACCGGAAGTCTTGCGGATGGTGTCGTCGATGCCGGCGATCTGGGTGGTTTCCATCTCCATGGAAGCCCCTTCGGCCAGATGGACGATGGTGGTGGGGTTCATGATCTGCTTGCCCCGGCCGTCGCCCTCGCCGTAATGCTTTTCCACATAGCGCAGCTTGGCGCCCTTGTCCAGGAAGAAGGTGTGGATGCCGTCGTGCTGGGCGTTGCCGCCGCCGCAGTTGTGGATGCCGCACCCGGCAATGATGGTCACGTCGGCCCCTTCACCGATGTGGAAGTCGTTGTACACCAGATCGGTCAGGCCGGTCTGGCTGATGATCACCGGAATGTGCACGCTCTCGTTCTTGGTGCCCGGCTTGATGAAGATATCGATGCCCGGCTTGTCGGTCTTGGTGACAATATCAATGTTGGCGGTGGTGTTCCGGCTTTCCAGCTTACCGTTGGCGCGGATGTTGTAGGCGCCTACCGGCAGGGCATCCAGTTCTGCCACTTCGTGCAGCAGGTTCTTTTCAATGGCGTCGATCATGGTTTACACCCCCTCGATCTTGCTGGTCAGGACATCGCAGGCCGGATTGGCGGCGTCGGCGCTGCCCAGCAGGGCAGGCAGCAGCTCGGCACGGGGGCCGGTGCGGGCCACCTGGCCGTCCTTGATGACCACAATGGTGTCGGCAATGTTCAGGATGCGCTCCTGATGGCTGATGATCAGGATGTTGCCCTTGGTCTGCTCGTACATCTTCTCAAACACCCGGATCAGGTTCTGGAAGCTCCACAGATCGATGCCCGCTTCCGGTTCGTCAAAGATGGAAAGCTTGGTGCCCCGGGCCAGCACCATGGCGATCTCGATGCGCTTGAGCTCGCCGCCGGACAGGCTGGCGTTCACTTCGCGGTCGATGTAATCCCGGGCGCACAGGCCCACCTCGCTCAGGTAGGAGCAGGCCTCGTTCACGCTGGTGTTCTTGCCGGCGGCCAGGCTCAGCAGGTCCTTGACCCGCAGCCCCTTGAACCGCACCGGCTGCTGGAAGGCGTAGCTCACACCCAGGTTGGCGCGCTCGGTGATGCTCATGTTGGTGATATCCACCCCGTCCAGCAGAATCTGGCCGGAGGTGGGCTGATAAATGCCCGCAATGATCTTGGCCAGGGTGGACTTGCCGCCGCCGTTGGGGCCGGTGATGGCCACAAAGCGGTCCTTCACCGTCAGGCTTACATCATGCAGGATCTCCTTGTTATCGTCGGTCTCGTAGCCGACGTGTTTCAGTTCAAGCATGGGTTTCCTCCGAATCAAAATGGGTTTGTTACCCATTGTTGGTAAGTTTTGTTACGGCTAATACTATACCATGCCGACGCCGAAAGTACAAGCTATTTCCTTGCAAAATGCTAGGAATTAAAAAAACGCTTTTTTGTGCAACCCCACAAAACGGCGGGAAAATTTCTTGACATAGCCGGAATCCGGTGCTACCATAAACGTGTGAAAAGCGTTGAACGGGAAAAGTACCGCCCCAACCGCACCGCACAGAGAGCCTGGCAGATGCTGCAAGCCGGGACGATGCCGGGGCAGGAAAGAACACCCGCGAGCTGCAAACGGAACCCCCGTCAAGGGGCAGTATGGGCGCCGCAGGCCGCGCGTTACAGCGGCAGCGTTTCAAAGGTGAACGTATACGGAAAGGGACCGTATGCTTTGGTTGGCATGCGGTAATTTAGGTGGCACCGCGGATCAAGACAGCGATTCGTCCTAAAAAGTCGGGACGAGTGGGCTGTCAATTTTTTTGCCATTCGTCCATACGGCAAGAAAAGGAGTGCTGCCAAATGTGTTGTGTTATGGGCTATGCGGGGCATGATATGACCCGCGAACAGTTTACCGCGTATCTGCTGCGTACCGCCTCCCGCGGTCCGGACGACCACCGGGTGCTGGAAACCGAGTTCGGGTACCTGGGCTTCGGGCGTCTGGCCATCATGGGCGTCACCCCCGAGGGCATGCAGCCCTTTGAGCGGGACGGCAGCCTGGTGGTGTGCAACGGCGAGCTGTACGGGTTCCGCCCGGTGCGGGCCGAACTGGAAGCCGAGGGCTACACCTTCCGGTCGGATTCCGACTGCGAGATCATCCTGCCTTTGTACGAAAAGTACGGCCTGGACATGTTCCGCCACCTGGATGCGGAGTTTGCCATGGTGCTGTATGACGCCCGCAAAAAGTGGCTCATCGCTGCCCGGGACCCCATCGGCATCCGGCCGCTGTTCTACGGCTACAGCGACAGCGGCGCCATCGCCTTTGCCTCCGAGGCCAAGAACCTGGTGGGGCTGTGCAAGAAGATCTATCCTTTCCCCATCGGCAGCTACTACTGCAACGGCCGGTTTGTGCGGTACTGTGATATCGCCGACACCCCCGCCTACAACCGGGACGATATGCCCACCATCCTGAAAAGCATCCGGGAAAAGCTCATTGCGGGCGTGGAAAAGCGGCTGGATGCCGACACCCCCGTGGGCTTCCTGCTCTCCGGCGGGCTGGATTCCAGCCTGGTCTGCGCCATTGCGGCCAAAAAGCTGGGCAAGCCCATCCGCACCTTTGCCATCGGCATGAGCGGTGACGCCATCGACCTGAAATACGCCCGCCAGACCGCCGAGTACCTGGGGGCCGACCACACCGACGTCATCATCGACAAGGACACCGTCCTCAACTCTCTGGAAGAGGTGGTGGCCATGCTGGGCACCTGGGACATCACCACCATCCGCGCGTCGGTGGGCATGTATCTGGTCTGCAAGTATATCCACCAGCACACCGACATCCGGGTGCTGCTCACCGGTGAGATCAGCGATGAGCTCTTCGGCTACAAATACACCGACTACGCCCCCAGCGCCGCCGCCTTCCAGGCCGAAAGCCAGAAGCGGGTGCGGGAGCTGTATATGTACGACGTGCTCCGGGCGGACCGCTCCATCAGCGTCAACAGCCTGGAAGCCCGGGTGCCCTTCGGCGACCTGGATTTCGTGAAGTATGTCATGTCCATCGACCCCGCCCGCAAGCTGAACACCTACGGCAAGGGCAAGTATCTGCTGCGCAAGGCCTTTGAGGGCGACTGGCTGCCCGAAAACATCCTCTGGCGTGAAAAAGCCGCCTTCTCCGATGCGGTGGGCCACTCCATGGTGGATATCCTCAAGGAGTACGCCGAGGAAAAATACACCGACCGGGAATTTGCCGAGCGCGCCGGCCGCTACACCTATTGCCGTCCCTTCACCAAGGAGAGCCTGCTCTACCGGGAACTGTTTGAAAAGTACTATCCCGGCCAGGCCGGCATGATCGTGGACTTTTGGATGCCCAACAAGGCATGGCCGGGCTGCGACGTGGACGACCCCAGCGCCCGTGTGCTGAAGAACTACGGCGATTCCGGCAAATAATTCTGTAAGGAGCCTGTTTCATGACCATCCGCCCCGCCACACCCCGGGACTTGCCGGTCCTGCTGGACATCTTCAAAGCCGCCAAAGCCTTTATGGTGCGCACCGGCAACCCCCACCAGTGGCGGGAAGGCTACCCCGGGTCGGCGCTGATGGAAGAGGAGATCGCCCGGGGCGTCTGCTACCTGGTGGAAGAAGCGGGGGAGGCCGTGGGAACCTTCTGCGCCATTCCGGGGGAGGAACCCACCTACAAAGTCATTTATGACGGCGCCTGGCCCAGCGACGCGCCTTACCTTACCATCCACCGTCTGGCTGCCAACGGCAAGGCCAAAGGGGTGGCCGCGGCCTGCTTTGCCTTCTGCGCCGCCAAGGGGCTGGACCTGCGCATCGATACCCACGCCGACAACCATGTGATGCAGGACCTGCTGGCCAGGAACGGCTTCACCCACTGCGGGCGCATCCTGCTGGCCAACGGCAGCCCCCGTCTGGCCTACCACCGTCCGGCCCGGAAATCCGAATAAAAAAGATCGCCGCCCGCAAGGCAACTGCTTGCGGGCGGCGGTTTTGTTTATCTCAGGCGGCGGACAGCCGAAGGATTACTTCTTCTTGCTGGCGGCCTTCATGCGCAGGTCGTGGTCCAGAATGCGCTTGCGGATACGCAGGTTTTCGGGGGTGACTTCCAGCAGTTCGTCGGGAGCCAGGAATTCCAGGCAGGCTTCCAGGCTGAACTTGGAAACCGGCACCAGGCGCAGGGCGTCGTCGCTGCCGGAAGCACGGGTGTTGGTCAGGTGCTTGGTCTTGCAGACGTTGACGGTGATGTCCTCGCCGGTGGGAGTGTAGCCCACCACTTCGCCGGCGTAGACCTTCTCGCCGGGGGTGACCAGCAAGGTGCCGCGCTGCTGGGCGTTGAACAGGCCGTAGGTCACGGCGTCGCCGGTCTCAAAGCTGATCAGGGAGCCGGTGGACCGGGTGGAAATGTCGCCGCACCATTCTTCGTATCCGTCAAAGATGGTGTTCATGATGCCTTCGCCGTGGGTATCGGTGAGGAACTGGCTGCGATAGCCGAACAGGCCGCGGCTGGGCATGCGGAACTCCAGGCGGGAACGGCTGTTCATCATCTGCATGTTCATCAGGATGGCCTTGCGGGCGCCCAGAGCGGTCATGACCGCACCCTGGTAGGTTTCGGGCACGTCGATGACGACACGCTCCATGGGTTCCATGGTTTTGCCGTCTTCCTCATGGGTCAGAACGTGCGGGGGAGAAACCTGCAGTTCGTAGCCTTCCCGGCGCATGGTCTCGATGAGGATGGACAGGTGCATTTCGCCGCGGCCCATGACCCGGAAGGAATCGGTAGTGGCGGAATCTTCCACCCGCAGGGCCACGTCCTTCAGCAGTTCGCGGTTCAGGCGGTCACGGATCTGGCGGGAGGTGACATACTTGCCTTCCTTGCCCGCAAAGGGAGAGTCGTTGACGCTGAAGGTCATCTCCACGGTGGGGTCGTTGATCTTCACAAAGGGCAGGGGCTGCACCTTGCTGGGATCGCACAGGGTGTTGCCGATGGAGATATCCGGCAGACCGGCAAAGGCCACGATATCGCCGGCCTCGGCCTGCTCGATGGGCTCACGGCCGTTGGCCTTGAAGTCGAACAGCTTGGTGATGCGGCCGGACATATGCACGTCGGGGTTGTGCCAGTCGCACACCTGCACGCTCTGGCCCACCTTGATCACGCCATTCTGCACGCGGCCCACGCCCATACGGCCCACAAACTCGTTGTAGTCCACGCTGGACACCAGCATCTGCATGGGAGCGTCGGGCTCGCCTTCCGGCGGGGTGACGTACTTCAGAATGGTGTCGAACAGGGGTTTCAGGTCCTTGCCCTCTTCCGGCTTGGTCCAGTCGTAGCTGGCGGTGCCGTTGCGGCCGGAGCAGAACACCATGGGGCTGTCCAGCTGTTCGTCGGTGGCGCCCAGGTCCATCAGCAGTTCCAGAATTTCGTCGATGACTTCCGCAATGCGGGCGTCGGGACGGTCGATCTTGTTCACCGCGATGACCAGGGACAGGTTCTGCTGCAGGGCTTTCTGCAGAACAAAACGGGTCTGGGGCATGCAGCCTTCGGCCGCGTCCACCAGCAGCAGAACGCCGTTGACCATCTTCAGCACGCGTTCCACCTCGCCGCCGAAGTCGGCGTGGCCCGGGGTGTCCACGATGTTGATTTTCACGCCTTCATACACGCAGGAGCAGTTCTTGGCCAGAATGGTGATGCCGCGCTCCCGTTCGATATCGCCGGAGTCCATCACGCGCTCCGCCACCTGCTGGTTGGCCCGGAAAGCACCGGACTGCTTCAGCATCTGGTCGACCAGGGTGGTCTTGCCATGGTCGACGTGGGCGATAATAGCAATGTTGCGAAGATTTTCCCGAATCATATAACTGTTATCCCTCTTTTTCGTCTTTCACAAATCCAGCAAGGGACAGAAATATCCGCCCCATGCACACACATTTTAATTTTACGTCAGAACGCGTTTGTTGTCAAGAATCGCAAAAAAGATTTTAACATGTTATAATCATAACGAACCCGGGGCGCAATGCGCCTCAAATGGAAAAGGGAAAGGGGTTTTACCCATGGCAAATACCCGCCGAAAGGTCAACATTATCGGACATCAGAATCCGGACACAGACTCCATCTGTTCCGCCATTTCTTACGCCTGGCTGAAGAACAAGCTGGGCGGCGCCACCTATGAAGCCCGCCGCGCCGGTGTTCCCAACCGGGAGACCGCCTTTGTGCTCAAGTATTTCGGGGTGGATGCGCCCCGCCTGTGCACCGATCTCAGCCCCCAGATCAAGGATATCGACATCCGCCGCCAGCCCGGCATCGGGGAAGAGATGAGCGTGCGCGCCGCCTGGAACATGATGCGCGACGTGGAGATCGACACCCTGTGCATTGTGGACGACGCCAAGGAGCTGCTGGGCCTCATCACCGTCAAGGACATTGCCAACGCCAACATGGACCTGTTCGACACCGAGGTGCTGGCTTCGGCCAACACCAGCTACCGCAACGTGCTGGAAACCCTGGAAGGGGAGATGCTGGCCGGTGACCCGGACGCCCGCATCACCAACGGGCGGATCTTCATCGGTTCCAGCCCCGAAGTCATGGAGGACAACGTGGGCCCCGGGGACCTGGTGCTGGTCACCAACCGGTACGAAACCCAGATGTGCGCCATCGACTGCGGCGCCGGGTGCATTGTGGTCTGCTGCGGCGCCGCGGTGCCCCGCACCATCCTGGCCCGCGCCAAGGAGAAGGGCTGCTTTGTCATTACCACGCCCTATGATTCCTACGCCGCCGCCCGGCTGGTCTCCACCGCCGCCCCGGTGCGCCATTTCATGCGCCGGGAAGACCTGCTCAAGTTCAGCGTCAACACCCCCATCGAGGATGCCCGCAAGATCATGGCCAGCGTCCGCCACCGGTATTTCCCCATTCTGGACGAAAAGGGCTGCTACTGCGGTGTGGTCAGCCGCCGGAACCTGTTGAACCTGCACCGCAAGCAGGTCATTCTGGTGGACCACAACGAGCGCACCCAGGCCGTGGACGGTCTGGAACAGGCCGAGATTCTGGAGATCATCGACCACCACCGCATCGGCAGCCTGGAAACCGGCGGCCCGGTGTATTTCCGCAACGAGCCGGTGGGCTGCACCGCCACCATCGTCTGGCGGATGTACGGCGAACACGGCATCACCCCGCCCAAACAGATTGCGGGGCTGCTGCTGTCGGCCATCCTGTCCGACACCCTCATGTTCCGGTCGCCCACCTCCACCCCGCTGGACAAGTCCGCCGCCGAGGCCCTGGCCGCCATTGCGGAGGTGGATATCCCCACCTACGCCGAGCAGATGTTTGAAGCCGGCGCCGACCTCACCGGCCGCACTGCCGAGGAGGTCTTCCTCTCCGACTTCAAGGTGTTCAGCCGGGGCGATGTGAAGTTCGGCGTGGGCCAGTCCAGCTACATGACCGCCCGTTCCCGCGCCGCCGCCGAAGAGCTGGTGGGGCCCTTCCTGCCCGAAGCCATCGGCCGGGAAGGTCTGCCCATGATCTTCTATATGTTCACCGATATGCAGAACCAGGCCACCGACCTGATGTTCTGCGGCCACGGGGCCGAAAATATCGTCCGGGACGCCTTCGGGGTGGAGCCCAAGGACGGCAAGGCCGTGCTGTCCGGTGTGGTCAGCCGCAAAAAGCAGCTGATCCCGCCGCTGATGGCGGCGCTCCAGGCCCAGCAGGAACACTTCTGAGCCTGTGCAACTTTTTCTTGCGTGGCCGGGGCGGTCCGTGGTATACTGTCCGTAATATGAGTTTGCCGTTCGGCGGAAAGGAGTACACCCCATGGGATGGGCACTGTGTAATTTGTACCAGGTTAAAGGCAACAAATAAGCAGTTCCGTCTAGAAGTGTACCCTTTTTTAGCCGGGTGCGGTCTGCCGCGCCCTGTTCGGCAGACGCTGTGACGGAACTTTCCGCGCTCCGGCGTTTGGCCGGGGCGCGTTTTGTTTATCCATTCCGACATAAAAGGGAACACCTGTCCGATTCGTATCTGAAAATGAAAGGTGTTCCGACTATGAATGCAAATGCTTTGCGCCGCCAGCTGCGGTGTTCCTATACCTATTCCTTTGTTCTCACCCTCAACATCACCGGCGCCGTCTGGGTGGCCCTGCTGGCCGCCCGGGGCTACAGTCTGTGGCAGGTCGGCGCCGCCGAGGGCGTCTTCCATGTGGTCAGCCTGCTGGCCGAAGTGCCCAGCGGCATGATGGCCGACCTGCTGGGCCGCCGCCGGGTGCTGGCCCTCTCGGGGGTGGCGGCGGCCCTGTCCGCCCTGCTCATGGCCTTTGAACAGAATTTTTTCTGGGTCTGTGCCTCCATGGCCCTGTCTGCCCTGGCCTACAATCTGGTTTCCGGCAGCCAGGAAGCTCTGGTCTACGACAGTCTGAAGGAAGCCGGACAATCCGAGCGCTTCCTGACGGTGGAGACGGTCACCACCCAGGTGGAAACCGCCGGGGCCGCCCTGGGCAAGCTGGCCGGTGCCCTCACCGGGGTGCTGGGGTTCACCGCTTTCTACCTGGTGGACCTGGGGATCAGCCTGCTGCGCACCCTGGCGGCCATGGGCCTGCGGGAACCCGCCGTCACCCCGGAACAGGCGGCCCGGCAGGCGGCGCCCCTGCGTACCCTGCTGGCCGATCTGCCCGCCAGCCTGCGCACCCATGTGACCGAAACGGCGGATTTTCTGCGCCGCAGTCCCCGGGTGGTGCGGTATATTCTGGCGGGAGCCTTCATCGACCTGCCCGCCTTCCTCACCCTCATGTACCTGCAGCAGCGCCTGACCGACATCGGCCTGCCCACCGCCCTGCTGGGGGTGGTGCTCATGGTCTGTGAAGTAGGATATCCTTTGGGCTGCTGGATCGGCGTGCGGCTGCATCCCCGGCGTCTGGGCCGGCTTTATGCCCTGTGCACCGCCGGATGCGGCCTGTGTACCCTGGCCATGGGAGCCACGCCCCTGGCGGGGGCGGTGGCCGGCGGAGCCGGGTTTGCCATGTTCGGTACCATCTGGTCCCTGCATGCCCGCAAGCGGCTGAACGACTGGTTCCCCAGCGACCGCCGTGCCACCCTTATCAGTGTGGACAGCATGGCCTACAGCCTGCTCATGATTCCCGCGTCCCCCCTCACCGGCTGGATCGGCGACCTGGCGGGCAGCGCCGGAGCCGGTCTGGTGGTGCTGGGCTTACTGCTGCTGACCGCGGGCGCCGTTGTGGGCGTCCGGGCGGCGGGACGCCGTCAACTTTGATTCCATAACAGGGAAGGAGAGATTCCCATGACCGCAACCGGACTTCATCCCCCGCGCCTGACGGTGCTGCGGGTGTTTGCCCTGCTGGCTCTGCTTTCGGTGCTGGTGTCGGCGGGATGTGTGTGGCATATTTTAGGCCAGAGCACCAACCCGCTGTTTTCCCGCCGGGCGGATGTGACCATCCCCGACCTGGCCGGGCTGACCCGGGACCAGGCCGAAGCCGACCTGCAAAGTGCCGGCCTGCACCTGGTGTGGGAGGAAGTGTACAACCCGGCGGTGGAACCGGGGCAGGTCTGTGCCCAGCAGCCCGCCGCCGGCCGCACGGTCAAGAAGGGGCAAACCCTCACCGTCAGCGTCAGCCTGGGCACCCAGTGGCTCACCGTGCCGGACCTGACCGGGGAAGACCGGGACCAGGCCCTGCAGACCTTGCGGGACATGGGGGTGGCCGTGGCGGTGGAATTTCTCCACGACAACACCATTGATCCTTATACCGTGGTGCGCACCGAGCCCGCTGCCGGGCAACCGGTGGCCGCCGGGCAGATGGTCAAGGCGGTGGTGGCCCGGCCCATCCCGGACCCCAACCGTCAGGTGCCCAATCTGGCGGGACTGTCCCTGGCCGAGGCCCGCAGCCGTCTGCAGGAGCGCGGCCTGACCGCCGTGGTGCGCCCTGCCGGTACCACCGAAGGCACCGTGCGGTCCCAGGACCCCTATGCCGGGGCACTGGTGCGGGTGTTTTCCCAGGTGTATCTGTACGTGGGATAAGCGGCTGCTTGCTCCCGCAGAGTCAAAAATAGGACAAACCGTCTGTTTCTTGCCGAACGGACGGTTTTTTTGTGCCGTTTCCCTTGCAAAAATTCGTTGTTTTTCGTATACTTGTAACAACCTGAGTATCGGAAGCCATGGCTCCGGCCGGTAAGAAGAGGAGAGTGCCAATCCATGTCACAGCCAAAAATTCAGATCACCCTGCTTGGCAAGTTCGAGATTACTCTCGACGGCCGCCCGGTCCTGGCGGGCATGGCACAGTCACGCAAGATTCAGCTGCTGGTGCAGTATCTGCTGCTGCAATACGGCCGTCCCGCCACCCACGGCGAGCTGACCACCGCCCTGTGGGGCAACGCGGGCGATGCCGATATGTCCCTGCGGGCGGTGATGCACCGGTTCCGCATCATGGCCGCCAAGGAAGACCCGATTCTGGAAAACTGCATCCTCACCGGGCGGGGCACCTATATGTGGAACACCGCCCTGGACTGTGAGGTGGATATCTTTACCATCCGTCGCCTGGCCGAGCAGGCGGCCGCCGAACCCGATGCCGATACCCGGGCCGGACTGTACCGGGATATCATTGCCCGGTATACCGGCCGTCTTCTGCCGGATTCGGCGGGGGAACCCTGGGTGGAGCGCCAGCGCGTCTGGCTGCACAACCTGTATAAGGACACCCTGTTTGCCCTGATGGAAGTGTACAAAGAAAAAGAGGAGTATGCCAAGGTGGTGGAGCTGAGCAGCTGCGGCCTGAAGGCAGACCCCTATGACGAGCGTCTGTATGTGGAGCAGATTCTGGCCCTGGAAAGCATGGGCCGCACCGAGGAAGCCGAGGACCTGACCCGACGCGCTTCGGAATCCGGCTGCCTGCACGGCGACAGCCGGAACCGCAACCTGAACGGCAGTTACAAGCGGATGCAGCAGAGCGAGCTGGCCATGGAGACCGACCTGGAACACATTCTGCGGGAGGTGACGGAGCCGGGCGCCGACGGTGCCTACCTGTGTGCCTACGAAACCTTCCGCAGCATCTGCCGGGTACAGCTGCGCATGCGGGCCCGGTATGACTTTTCTTTGTTCCTGGTCACGGTGAGCATTGTGCCTCCGGTCACACGTCCCGGGGCCTCCCGCACCGCCGCCGTCATGCGGGTGCTGGAAAACGTGCTCTGCCGCACCCTGCGCAGCAGCGACGTGGTGGCCCGCTACAGCGACACCCGGTTTGTGCTGCTGCTGGGGGGCATGGCCTCCGACGGCAGCAGTCCCATGGAGCGGGTGCGCGCCGAATTCTACCGCCGCCCCGAACACGACGGATATCTGCTGACGTATCGCCTGCACACCCCGGAAAATCCCCCCATTCCCCGGTTCTCGCACCGCTCTCGCGGGGGCAAGAACAAGAAATAAGCGATTTCGAAATTTAATGACAAAAAAAGTTTGGAAAAATCCTTGACATCTGGGGTGCGGTCTGGTAATATAATACTCGCACTTGCGCCGGTAGCTCAGCTGGATAGAGTGTCTGACTACGAATCAGAAGGTCGGGGGTTCGAGTCCCTTCCGGCGCACCAAGGGTCTCACAGTCCAGCGGACTGTGGGAGAGAGCGCGGGCAGAGGGGCCCCTTCCGGCGCACCAAGGTTTCCCAGAAATGGGAACCCTTTTTTTGTTGCTATCCGGCATTGCGGCAAAACTCCCGTTGTGTTACACTGGGCACAGAAGGACCCTCGCCCGGTCCGGGGCGGGGCAAAGCGCGGGGGGGGCCGCGCAGGGAGGTTGATGGTATGAAACTGTTTACCTATGCAGACCGGTATCTGAAACAGAGCAGCTGGAAGGATCTGGCCCTGGTCAAGTTCTGTCTGTGCGCCATAGGGGTGCTTTTGGGGCTGGCAGTGCCCCGCAGCCGTCGCCGCCAGGTTGCCTTTGGGGCGCTGGTGGTGTTTGCCACCACCTATGTGCCGCTGATTGCCAAATTCCTGCACGTGGTCATGCAGACCCGGCGGGAAGAGCAGCTGACTGCCGCAGCCCGGGAAGCGGCGGAATCGGAAGAATAACCGGAACTCATTCTTATGAATAATTCAGAAAAGGCGACTCTCCGCCCGCATTGTGTGGGAAGGGGAGCCGCCTTTTTTTCAATCCGCCCCCTCAAAACACATCGGAATCCGCCATATTGCAAAATAATTATGAACGTGTTAAAAATTTATTGAACTTTTTGCCCAAATCCCCTATACTGGAAACAGTGTGACGGCGGTTATGGTTGTGCCGCCGTTCGGAGCCAGAGCCGGGAGGCCCCTCTTTTCCGGCTTGCAACGGAGGATTTTATCTATGCGAAGACTGTCCATCGAAACCCCGGACCGCGCCCAGCAGGTCGTACAGGACCTCTGCCGCGATATGGGACACCGCGTGGCCGCCAACCCGCCGGGACTTTGCCCGGTGGACCTGGCGCTGAACTTTCTGCGCCTGTGCCATGCCCAGACCTGCGGCAAATGTGTGCCCTGCCGCATCGGCCTGTCCCAATTGGAAACCCTGATCGAGAGCGTGCTGGACCAGACCGCCCCCGAAGGTACCATTGATCTCATCGAATCCACGGCGGCCGCCATTGCGGATTCCGCCGACTGTGCCATCGGCTACGAAGCCGCCGCCATGGTGCTGGAAGGAGTGCGGGGCTTTCGGGAAGATTACGAGCTCCATGCCAAAGAAGGCCGCTGTATCTGTTCTCTCAAGCAGCCGGTACCCTGCGTCACCGTCTGCCCTGCCCATGTGGATATCCCCGGCTACATTGCCCTGGTGCGGGAAGGCCGCTTCCGGGACGCGGTGGACCTGATCCGCAAGGACAATCCCTTCCCGTATTCCTGTGCCTATGTGTGTGAACACCCCTGCGAAAAGCAGTGCCGCCGCCGGTTGGTGGACGACGCCATCAACATCTGCGGCATCAAGCGGTATGCGGTGGACCACTGCGGGGACGAAACCCCGCCCAAGCCCGCCGAAGCCACCGGCAAACGGATTGCGGTGGTGGGAGGCGGCCCCAGCGGCCTCACGGCTGCCTACTATCTGCAGCTGATGGGCCACAGCGTCACGGTGTTTGAACAGCGGGACCGTCTGGGCGGCATGCTGCGCTACGGCATTCCCGATTACCGCCTGCCGCCGGAAGTGCTGCAGAAGGATATCGATTACATTCTCAAAACCGGGGTGGAGGTCAGAACCGGCGTCTGCATCGGCACCGACATCCAGGTGGAACAGCTGCGCCGGGATTATGATGCTCTGTACGTGGCCATCGGGGCCCACGCCGACAAAAAGCTGGGCCTGCCCGGAGAGGACAGCGAAAACGTCCTTTCCGCCGTGGAGTTCCTGCGGGATTGCGGCGAAGGCCGGCCTCTGGACTTCACCGGCAAGCGGGTGGTGGTCATCGGCGGCGGCAACGTGAGCATGGACGCCACCCGCACGGCCATCCGCCTGGGAGCCGAGAGCGTGACCTGTGTCTACCGCCGGCGCATCGACGATATGACCGCCTTGCCGGAAGAAATCGCCGACGCCCAGGCCGAAGGCTGCCAGATCCTGCCCCTGCAGGCGCCCCACCGCATCGAGGCCGACGAGAACGGCAAGGTGGCAGCCCTGTGGACCAAGCCCCAGATTATCGGTTCTTATGGCCGGGACGGCCGCCCCGGTCCCCGGGACGCTGCCGAGCGGGAATTCCGCATCCCCTGTGATTACCTCATCATCGCCATCGGTCAGCGCATCGAATCCGATAACTTTGAAAAGGGCGGCATCGGCACCAGCCGGGGCGCCCTCAAGGCTGATCTGTCCGGCTATGTGCCCGGCACCCCCAACGTCTTCGCCGGGGGCGACGCGGTCACCGGTCCGGCCACCGTCATCCGGGCGGTGGCGGCGGGCAAGGTGGGCGCCGCCAACATCGACAGTTTCCTGGGCTTTGCCCACACCATCCGCTGCGATGTGCAGATACCGCCGGCCCGGCTGTCCAACACGCCGCCCTGCGGCCGTATCCAGCTCAAGGCCCGCAACCCGCTGGAATCCAGGACCGACTTTGCCCTGGCCACCTGCGGCATGACCGAGGAGGAGGCCATGCAGGAAGCAAGCCGCTGCCTGCGGTGCGACCACTTCGGCTACGGCATCTTCAAGGGAGGGAGGACGACCCAATGGTAAACGTGACCGTCAACGGCAAGGCCGTGGCCGTGCCCGAACACACCACCATACTGGAAGCCGCCAAGGCCGCCGGGGTGGACATCCCTCACCTGTGCTACCTCAAACATCTCAACGAGATCGGCGCCTGCCGGGTCTGCTGTGTGGAGATCGAGGGGGAGCGCAACCTGGTTCCCAGCTGCAACAACCCGGTGTTTGAAGGCATGGTCATCCGCACCAATACCCCCCGGGTGCGCCGTACCCGCAAGATCAACGTGGAACTGATCCTCTCCCAGCACGACTGCCACTGTGCCACCTGCCTGCGCAGCGGCAACTGCCACCTGCAAAACATCGCCAACGACCTGGGCATCCTGGAAAATCCCTATCCCCGGGACCTGGTCACCGGCGCCCGCGCCCAGTGGCCCAAGGATTTTCCCCTCTACCGGGACACCAACAAGTGCATCAAGTGCATGCGCTGCATCCAGGTGTGCGATAAGGTTCAGGGGGTCAACGTGTGGGACCTGTCCGGCACCGGCAGCCGCACCCGGGTGGATGTGAGCCACAATCGCCGCATCAAGGAATCCGACTGTGTGCTCTGCGGTCAGTGCATCACCCATTGCCCCACCGGTGCCTTGCGGGAACGCAGCGACACCGAAAAAGCCTTCGCCGCCCTGGCCGATCCCAACCTGGTCACGGTGGTGCAGATCGCCCCGGCGGTGCGTGCCGCCTGGGGGGAAAGCCTGGGTCTGCCCCCGGAAAAGGCCACCGTCAACCGGATGGCGGCGGTGCTGCGGGCGCTGGGCTTCGACTATGTGTTTGACACCTCCTTTTCCGCCGACCTGACCATCATGGAGGAAGCCACCGAGTTCCTTCACCGGTTCAAGGCGGGGGAGACCCAGTTCCTGCCCATGTTCACCAGCTGCTGCCCCGGCTGGGTTCGGTACCTCAAGGGCCATTACCCGGACATGACCACCCGCCTGTCCAGCGCCAAGAGTCCCCAGCAGATGTTCGGGGCGGTGGCCAAGAACTATCTGGCCGCCAAGATCGGGGTACGCCCGGACCAGGTGTACAGCGTGTCCATCATGCCCTGCGTGGCCAAAAAGGCCGAGTGTGACCTGCCCACCATGCATACCGAAGCCGGGCGGGATGTGGACCTGGCCCTGACCACCCGGGAACTGGTGCGGATGATCCGTGCCGAGCATCTGCATCCCGAGATGATGGCCGAGGAAGCCTTTGATTCCATTCTCGGCCCGTACAGCGGGGCGGGGGTCATCTTCGGGGCCACCGGCGGGGTCATGGAAGCGGCCCTGCGCAGCGCCTACCATATGGTCAACGGCCAAAACCCGCCGCCGGAAGCGTTCCGGGCGGTGCGGGGCAACGCCGACGGCGCTCCCGGCTGGACCGAAGCGGAATTTGACCTGGGCGGGGCCACCGTGAAAACGGCGGTGGTCAGCGGTCTGGGCAACACCCGGCAACTCATCGAGGCGGTGCGCGCCGGCCGTGTACACTACGATTTTGTGGAGGTCATGGCCTGTCCCGGCGGATGTGCCGGCGGCGGGGGACAGCCCCACAGCCCCGACGACGAGGAACTGGCCCGCAGCCGCGGACAGGTGCTGTACAGCATCGACAAGGGCAGTGCCCTGCGCTTCTCCCACGAAAACCCCGCCATCCAGGCCCTGTACCGGGAAGCCCTGGGAGCCCCCGGCAGCGAGACGGCCGAAGCCTGGCTGCACACCGATCATCTTGGGTGGAAAATGCCTTCCCAACAGGAATAAAAGTGAATAAAAATACTTCCTGAAAGAGGGCGTTCATACAGAATATACAGCGGGAAAAGTCAATGTTTTTTGCCCGGTGCCGACAGGCGCCGGGCAAATTTTCACATTTGGCAGGGGTTTTCTGTGAGGCGGACAAGTTGACAACGTTACAATTTTGTGATATTTTATTGAAGATTCCTTTGATCAAACGATGGCGTTTGATCAAACGCTGTCGTTCCTTTTTTTTGTGGTAAGGTGTCCGCCCAAGGCACACAAACGTGTTCCGTGACCGGCATCTTCCCGAAACGGGAACCAGGCGGGGAAAACGGGCGGCGGCCCGTTCAAAACACGCGGCCAGCGCGGGTCCTGCAGGACCCCGTATTTAATGAGGAGAGTGAACGAACGTGACCCGATATGTCGTAAAACGTGTGTTGCTGGCGATCGTGACCGTGATCATCATCAGCTTGATCACCTTTTTCGCGATGAACGCGATCCCCGGCGGCCCCTTCAACAAGGAAAAGGCTCCCAGTCCGCAGGTCCAGGCCGTGCTGGAAGCACGTTACAACCTGGATAAGCCGGTGGGGGAGCAGTACATCCTGTATATGAACAATATCCTGCACGGTGACTGGGGCGTGTCCCTGAAAACCGGCCGTGATATTACCTCCACCCTGATCACCCGCTTTGCCGTTTCCTCTCAGCTGGGCCTGCAGGCTGCGGCTGTGGCCGTTGTGTTCGGCCTGGTTCTGGGCAGCATCGCCGCTCTGAACCGCAACAAGCTGCCGGACCGGCTGATCATCTTCTTCACCACCCTGTTCACCGGTGTGCCCAGCTTTGTTCTGGCCACCCTGCTCCTGCTGGTCTTCTGCGTGGAGCTGAACGTCTTCCCGGTGTGGAGCGCCGAAAACCCCAACTACTTCCTGCCGGTGGTTTCACTGTCCTTGTATCCCATGGCGTACATCACCCGTCTGACCAAGACCAGCATGCTGGACGCTCTGGGCCAGGATTATGTGCGTACTGCCCGGGCCAAGGGCGTGCCCCAGGTCAAGGTCATCTTCAAGCATGCCCTGCGCAATGCCTTGATCCCCGTTGTCACCTACGTGGGCCCCATGATTGCCTACATCATTACCGGCTCCATGGTCGTTGAAAGCATCTTCACCATCGGCGGCCTGGGCACCCAGTTTGTCAACAGCATCAACAACAGCGACTACCCCCTGATCATGGCCACCACCCTGTTCCTGGGCATTCTGATGGTTTCGGCCAACCTGATCACCGACCTGGTGTACAAGCTGATTGACCCGCGCATCGAACTGGAGTAAGAAGGAGGAAAGAAAATGACCTACGCAGAAAACGGTATGCCCGAAAAGAACCCTCTTTCGGTCCAGATCGATCTGTCCAAGTTCAGCTCTGCTGATTTTGAACCCGCCACCGCCGACGAAAAGGCACAGCAGGAGGTCATGGGCGAAAGCGTGACCTTCTTCAAGGACGGCTGCCGCCGCCTGATGAAGAACAAGCTGGCCGTGGGCAGCATCGTCGTGCTGGTCCTGCTGCTGCTCAGCATCATCATCATTCCGTTCTTCGTGCCCTATGGCTATGAGGAAATCGTCACCGTGGACGGCCGCCGTGACAAGACCGCCACCAACCTGGCCCCCTTCGAATGGTCCCAGCGCGAACAGCAGTACATGGAGGAAACCGGCGAAAAGCTCTTCCCCCATGTGATGGGCACCGACAGCCTGGGCCGTGACTACTTCATCCGCGTGATCTACGGCACCCGTGTGTCCCTGGCCGTCGGCCTGGTGGCCTCCATCATGGTGCTGATCATCGGCTTGATCTACGGTTCCATCGCAGGCTGGTGCGGCGGCACGGTGGATATTATCATGATGCGTATCGTGGATATTATCTACAGTCTGCCGGATACTTTGATGATCATTCTGCTCTCGGTGGTTCTGAACGAAACCCTGAAGCCGGTCATCGAAAAGGTTCCCATGCTGCAGTCCCTGGGCACCAATATGATCGCCCTGTTCCTGGTCTTCGGTCTGCTGTACTGGGTGGGCATGGCCCGTCTGGTCCGTGGCCAGATCCTGACCATCAAGCAGAACGAATACGTTCTGGCGGCCCGCACCATCGGTACCCCCAGCGGCCGCATCCTGCGCAAGCACATTCTGCCCAACTGCCTGTCCGTCATCATCATTTCCGTGGCTCTGCAGATCCCCTCGGCCATCTTCACCGAAAGCTACCTGTCCTTCCTGGGCATCGGCGTCAAGGTCCCCATGCCTTCGCTGGGTTCTCTGGCCAACGAAGCCCGTGCGGGTATCAACAGCTATCCGCTGAAGCTGGTCTTCCCGTCGCTGATCATCTGCCTGATCGTCCTGGCCTTCAACCTGCTGGGCGACGGCCTGCGCGACGCGTTCGACCCCAAACTGAAACGCTGAGGAGGGGCAAAGTATGAGTGAAGTAAAAACCAACCAGGACTGGAAGTACCTCCTGGAAGTCAAGGACCTGCATACCACCTTCTCCACCGACAAGGGCGGCGAAGTGCATGCGGTCAACGGTGTCTCCTTCGCCCTGGAGCCCGGCAAGATTCTGGGCATCGTGGGCGAATCCGGCTCCGGCAAGTCCGTCACCGCCTATTCCATCATGGACATCCTGTCCGACAACGGCGGCATCACCGGCGGCCAGATCCTGTACAAGGGTGAAGACATCACCAAGTGGGACGAAAAGAAGATGCAGTCCTTCCGCGGCAAATGCTGCTCCATCATCTTCCAGGACCCCATGACCAGCCTGAACCCCGTGTTCACCATCGGCAACCAGCTGATGGAAGCCATCATGCTGCACACCGACCGCAACAAGGCCCAGGCCAAGGCCCGCGCCATTGAAATGCTGGAACTGGTGGGCATCAACGAACCGGAAAAGCGGATCAAGCAGTATCCCTATGAGCTGTCCGGCGGCATGCGCCAGCGCGTCATGATCGCCATGGCCCTGGCCTGCGAACCCGACATCCTGATTGCCGACGAGCCCACCACCGCCCTGGACGTGACCATCCAGGCCCAGATCCTGGAACTGATGCAGGATCTGCAGAAAAAGCTGGGCATGGCCATCATCATCGTCACCCATGACCTGGGCGTCATCGCTTCCATGTGCGATGAGATCATCGTCATGTACGGCGGCCGTGTGTGTGAGCGCGGCACCGCCGACGACATCTTCTACGCCCCGGCCCATGAATACACCAAGGGCCTGCTGCGCTCCATCCCGTCCGGCTCCAACATGAAGGAACGCCTGATCCCCATCGGCGGTACTCCCATCAACATGCTGGACCTGCCTGCGGGCTGCGCTTTCTGCCCGCGGTGCGATTCCGCCATGAAAATCTGCCTGCGCGAACAGCCCCCCGAACTTCAGGTGGGCGAACACCACATGGCTTCGTGCTGGCTCAACGTGAAGAATGCAAAGGAGGGGAAGTAAGATGGCAAACAGCGAATACCTTTTGCAGGTCGAGCATTTGAAGGAATATTTCCCCGTGCGTGCCGGCCTGGGCAAAACCATCCACCTCAAGGCGGTGGATGACGTCTCCTTCGCCATCCGCCCGGGCGAAACCCTGGGTCTGGTGGGCGAATCCGGCTGCGGCAAGACCACCGTCGGCCGCACCCTGCTCCAGCTGTACAAGCCCACCGGCGGCCGCATCCTGTTTGACGGCAAGGTCATCTATGACAGCGGCGAACAGTACGACGAAAACGGCCAGCTGAAGGTGGATGCCAATGGCAAGCCTGTTATGGGCAAGAAGGTCCATGTGGACATGCTGCCCTACCGCAAGGAAATGCAGATGGTCTTCCAGGACCCGTACTCTTCCCTGAACCCCCGCATGACCGTCGAGGACATCATCGGCGAACCTCTGGACGTGCACAAGCTGTGCAGCAACAAGAAGGAACGCCATGAGCGGGTCATGGAACTGATGGAACTGGTCGGCCTGAACGCCGAGCACGCCATGCGGTACCCCCACGAATTTTCCGGCGGTCAGCGCCAGCGTATCGGCATTGCCCGTGCCCTGGCCGTGAACCCCAAGTTCATCGTCTGCGACGAACCCGTCTCCGCCCTGGACGTTTCCATCCAGGCCCAGGTTGTCAACATGTTTGAGGACCTGCAGGAGAAGCTGGGCGTTGCCTACCTCTTCATTGCCCACGACCTGCTGGTCGTCCACCACATCAGCGACCGTATCGCTGTTATGTACCTGGGCAAGATGATGGAGATGGCCGACGCCGACGAGCTCAACGACAATCCCATCCATCCCTATACCCAGAGCCTGCTGTCCGCCGTGCCGGTGCCCGATCCGCGTACCGCCCGTGCATCCAAGCGTATCGTGCTGGAAGGGGACGTGCCCAGCCCGCTGCATATGCCCAGCGGCTGTCCCTTCCGTACCCGCTGCCGTTACGCCACCGAGCAGTGCGCCAAGGCCATGCCTCCGTTCACCGACCGCGGCAACGGCCATTATGTCGCCTGCTGGAACAAGTAAGACAAGCGGCCCGATAAATGGGGAATTTTGCCTGTCCGTCGCCCATGGACAGGCAATTGCATAACAGAACCTACAAAGATGGACGGAATGCCCTGTGCGGAATTCGGCATCCTGCCCAAAAATGGTAACTGAAAAGCAACAGCTTGGCCATCGGCATTGCAAATGCTCCGGCCAGCACGTATAATGGGCGTTGTATCAGGAGGAGTCCACACAGGAGCGGCAAAACCGCCCTTGTGTGGGTTTCTGATAGAATTCTAGGAGGAAAGAACAATGAAAAAGCTCATGGCATCTGCACTCGCTGCCGCCATGGTCGTCAGCCTGGCTGGCTGCGGCGCTTCCAGCACCGCAACTTCCGGCAGCGGCTCTGCGGCTGCGACTTCGGAGAACGCGGCTACCGCGTCCACTGAGTCTGTGCTCAACACCGACACCAGCACGCTGTACATCAACCTGGCGTCTGAGCCCGATCGTCTGGATCCGGCTCTGAACTCCACCGTTGACGGCGCCGTTCTGGCTGTCAACAGCTTCGTCGGTCTGCTGACCTACGACGAAAACGGCCAGCTGATTCCCGGCGTGGCGGAAAGCTACGATGTTTCCGAGGACGGCATGACCTACACCTTCCACCTGCGTGAGAGCAAGTGGAGTGACGGCACCGAACTGACCGCTAAGGACTTTGTCTACAGCTGGAACCGTGCTGCCAACCCGATGACCGCTGCCGACTACAGCTACCTGTTCGACGGCCTGATCGCCAAGAACGAGGCTGCCGAGGAAATGGTTGCCAACCCCGAATACGACGCTGCTGCCGCTGAGGCTGCCGCTGCTTCCGGCGAAGAGTACAGCACTCCCGCCGAAGTGTACAGCGACGCTGCTCTGGCTGAGCAGGAGGCCAACAACATCCTGGTGGGTGTTGAGGCTACCGATGACTACACCCTGACCGTTACCCTGGTCAGCCCCTGCCCGTACTTCCTGAGCCTGTGCGCTTTCCCGACCTTCTTCCCGGTCCCGCAGGCTTCTGTGGAAGCTGCTAACACCGACGGCACCAACCCCGGCGCCTGGGCTCTGGAAGCCGGCTTCGTCTCCAACGGTCCCTACACCTGCACCGCTTGGAACCATGACGAAAGCATGACCTACACCAAGAACCCCAACTACTACGATGCCGACAGCGTTTCCATCGAAACCCTGCAGTTCATGCTGAGCGCCGATGACACCGCTATCTACAACGCCTACATGGCCGGCAACCTGGACTTCATCGATACCATTCCCAATGAGGAAATCCCCAACCACAATGGTACCGACCCCGAATTCTACATCGCTACCAACATCGGCACCTACTACGTTGGCTTCAACGTGAACTCCAAGCTGTTCGAGGGCAAGACTCCCGAGCAGGCCAGCGCCATGCGTGAAGCCATCAACCTGCTGATCGACCGTCAGTACATCGTTGACACCATCGGTCAGACTGGCCAGGAACTGGCCAACACCTTCGTGCCCGCCGGCATGAGCGACTCCAACGGTGCTGAATTCCGTCAGAACACCGACAGCTACACCTATCCCGATGCTGAGGCCGTCGGTTACTTCGATCCCAGCGAGGATGCCTACGACGAAAACCTGCAGACCGCTATCTCCCTGCTGGAGAGCGCCGGCTACGAGTTTGACGACAACGGCATGCTGAGCTCCTCCACCCCGCTGTCCTTCACCTACCTGACCAACGAAGGCGCCGGCAACGAAGCCATCGGCGCTGCTATCCAGCAGGATATGGCCGCTGTGGGCATCACCGTCGACGTGGAGACCCAGTCCTGGAACGTCTTCCTGAACGAACGTAAGGCCGGCAACTACGACGTCTGCCGTCAGGGCTGGCTGGCTGACTTCGATGACCCCATCAACATGCTGGAGATGTGGACCACCGAGTCCGGCAACAACGACGCTCAGTTCGGCCGTGACCCCGCCACCGGCAAGGCTGGCACCGTGCCTTCCTACGCTCCCCAGAACTGGAGCGAGTATGATGAGCTGATCGCCAGCATCAAGGCCGAGACCGACCTGACCAAGCGTGTTGCTCTCATGCACCAGGCTGAAGACATGCTGATGGAGACCTGGGCTGTTGTGCCTCTGTACTACTACAACGACCCCTACATGCAGAAGTCCAATGTGGAAGGCGTCTACACCAACTCCTTCGGTTACAAGTACTTCCACCATGCCACCAAGACCGCTGCCTGATTCAATCAGCGTAACGGCTTGAACAGCAAATAAGGAACCGCCCCCGTGCCAGGCACGGGGGCGGTTTTTTGATGGCGCCGAATAGGCATGATAAAATCCCCCAGTTCAACTGGGGGTGGATAAAAAATACTTTAGTGAAGAGAAAGAACC